>OLOC01000149.1_pt1 | contig 60912 bp, 58 predicted proteins | sample 1643111 | NCBI WGS metagenome assembly OLOC01 (sample SAMEA3136633, study PRJEB25190) | human gut metagenome
TGTGCGTTGCTGTCCATCGTGGTGGGCGTAGTAATCTGGCTGGTGATTCGTGGCAGCGGCAGGCGGGCCGCCAGACGGTTGCCCAGCGTGCGCCAGTACGCGGGCGACACGTCAATGGCAGCGATGCCCAGCGCCTCAATGCCGTCGATGCGTTCCAGCACGGCGCGCACATTGGCGTCACCTTCGGCATGCAGCAGCAGGCACGCGCCTGGCTGCACGCCGGGGATGCGCTGCGTGGCATCAAGCGGTGTAGCAGCCTGCATCACCATGAGCTGCCAATGAATCGTGCCGTAGTCGTTGGCCTGCCAACGAACGCGGCAGAGCATTGCACCCGGCATGAACATGGCGCAGCGCAGCCAGCGGTCGAGCTGAAGCGTGCGCGCCGGTTCGCCGAAGCGCAGGTAGAGCTTGAAGCGCGGTTCGATGTAAGCCAGCGCGACGCGCGTCAGCGGCGCGCTACTCGGCTGGCTGCAAGGTGCAGCGTGCGCAGCCGTGACCGCGATGGCGGCAGGTGCGGCAGCAGACAATACGGATGTGGTCATGGCGTGTTCTCCCTGCGGTGTTCTGGAAACTCGCGCTCCAGCAAACCGCGCAGCAAGTCGGCCACGGTCACGCCTTGCGTGAAGGCCGACACCTTGATGCGTGCCCGCATGGCAGGCGTGATGTCGAGGGTCAGGCGAGCGGTGTAGAGGTCGCCCTTGTTGAGCGCATCCGCGTCGCCCTGGCGAATCCAAGCCTCGGCGTGCGGATTGGCGGGCGGACGCGCGCCGATGCCGACCCGCTTGGCCGGGCGTTTGCTGTTGGGTGGGTTGCTGTTGTCGCTCATGACGGCCACCGCAGCAGCTCATCGACCAGCGCGGTGATTTCCTGCTCCGCCGCACTATCGGGGGCTGTCTCCCGCGCCAATCGACCGGCAGCCACGCTGTCGGCGAAGACGATGCGCTGGCGCACCTCGCTGCGCAGCGCTGGCAACGGCTGTTCCGCCAAGGCTTGTCGCGCTTCGCGCCCGATCACCGTGGTGCTGACGCGCCGGTTGATGACGAAGGCCGCGCGTAGCGCAGGCCGGAACACCTGAGCCTCACGAATCAGCGCCACCATCTCGGCGCTGGCCCACAGGTCATAGGGGCTGGGCTGTACCGGAATCAGCACCCGTTCGGCCGCCAGCAGCGCAGAGCGCGCCAAGGCGGCGATCCGGGGTGGCCCGTCGATGATGACGTGATCGGCCCGCCTGGCGAGTTCTGGGGCTTCCTGGTGCAGTGTCTCGCGTGCCAGGCCCACGGCGCTGAACAGCCGTGGCAAGCCTTGCTGGCTTCTGCGCTGCGTCCAGTCGAGCGAGGAACCCTGCGGGTCGGCATCCAGCAGGACGACGTGCTGGCCGTGCAGGGCCAGTTCGCCCGCGATGTGCGTGGCGAGCGTGGTCTTGCCGACGCCGCCTTTCTGATTGAGCAAGGCGACGATCATGGCGCGGCCCTCCAGCTTGGAAGACCGGCCTGTTTCTGCCGTGCCGAACGGGGTGTTTTTTTCGGCTTTTCCTGGCGGGCTTTTCGGCCTGCGGCAGTTGTCCACCGCAATGCTGCTTCTCTACCAATAGTTAGAGAATTTAAGTTAGTAATGTTAGAGGGATCGCAAACCCTCGCCGTTACTGGCTTTCCGGCGTTTTCGTACTCCTGATAGCACGATAGGCGTACTCCTGATAGCACGACACCTCTTACTCCTGATAGCACGACCCCATCCACAGCTTGTCCCGCTGTTATCCCCGTGCCGTCTGCGGCACGGGCCGGAAGGTCAGCAATTCCATGTCGTCCTCGGGAATCCGCACGATGCCCAGCTCGTACCCCGGCAGCGATTGCCGGGCGACCAGCGCCCGCAGGTCGTAGGCGAAATCCGAAAACCGCGTACTGCTGCCCGACTTGCGGTGCAGATGCCGGAAGTCGAACTGCCAGCCGTATTCCTGCCTGCCGCCATGCTTGCGCACCAGTCGGTACAGCCAGCGCTCGATGCCGCCCGTGAGCCGGAAATACGTCGGGTCGATGGTCAGTACCAGGGCGGCGTCCACCACGCCCGCATAGAACCAGTCCGGCAGGATCAGCTCGATGCCCAGCGGTGTGCCGCTGGCGTCGGCCAGTTCCTTCCACTCGTTGATCCACGAGAAGCGATGCAAGCGCCTTCCCGTGGTTTCGCGGATGGACGTGGCCACCGTGGTCGATTGCAGCCGGTCGAGCGCGGCCTTGAGACGCTGGTAGTCGCGCAGCGACGTACCGCGCCCGATGAAGCGCAGGATCTCGTAGGGACGCACCTGCATCAGCCGGGATGGCTTGATGCCCGCGTCCTTGGCTTCGACGATCTGGCTGGCGGCCCAGATCAGGATGTCGGCATCCCAGATCGTCGCGATGCCGTGTTCCTGCGTCCCTTCCACGCGGATGGTGATGCCACCCGCCCGGAAGTCGATCGGTGCCGTGCGCCGCGACTTGGCGAGCGAGAAGAACGGAAAGGCCATCAAGTCCTGGCTGTCGCGCGGCGCCATGTCGCCCGGCAGCGCGCGGAACAGTTCGAGCTGTTCCCGCTGCTGCGCTGGTCGCTGCCGCAGCGGCAGCGATGGGCTGGACATGGCGATGGCCATCGGCGAGCCAGAGGTCAACGGCCGTCACGGTAGTCGCCCGCGTGCCGCTCGGCATATTCCGGGTCGGAAGTCGCATCAAAGCTGCGTGCATCGGCCCAGGCATCGAGGTCGCTTACAGCGTACATGACGCGGCGGCCGAACTTGCGGAACTTCGGCCCGCCGCCGATCACGCGCTGTTTCTCCAGCGTGCGCGGTGACAGGCGCAGGTAGTCGGCGGCTTCGTCGTTGGTGAGATAGCGTTGGGGTTGTGCGGGTGTGGCAGCGGGAGCGGCGGCAGGCCGTAAGGGAGCGGGTCGCATGGGATGTACCTCCATCAAGCCCGGCCACACAGCGCGACCGGATAGAGGCAGTCTCAAGAAACTTGGGGTTCTTGCTCAGGGACGTTCTGCAGGGGATGCGAAACGTCCCCCTCATGCGGCGGAACGGGGGGAAGTTGCGCCAGACGGCGATAGCCGCCGCGCATCAGCCCATTGGCCCGGCGCACCAGCCGCCGCACGCGGGCGCGCAAAGCGCTGTCGGCGTGCCAGTCGGCGGTAACGGCATCCACACCAAACAGCCCTTCGGCCACCTCCCGCAATGACGCACCCGCCAGGGTTGCGTCCAACGCCTGCAGCGTGTGCAGTTCCAGCAATGCGGACAGCGGCGGACGTGGCCGGACGGTCGCCGCAGGTACGGCACCGGCGGCTACGGCGATCTTGTTCAATTCGTTCGCCAGGGCCGCATAGCGTTCGCAAGGCGCGGCGCAGGCCCGGATGGCATAGGCGTAAGCCATGCCATCGGCCAAGCCTGGGGCGAGCACGAAGCGCAGGCAGCAGCCGGGCCAGCGGGCCACCAGCACCAGGCGCTTGCCGTCATGGATCAGGTGTTTGTGGCCCGGCAGCTTCCAGAGCTCAAAGCACAGGGCATCGGGCGGTGGATCGGCATCCGGGTAGAGCTGAACCACGGCATCGTGGTCGGGGAACCAGGCTGGGTGCGCGTCCCGCGCATCCAGGGCGGGGTCTTCCAGCAGGCGCAGCCCCCAGTGCTCGGCTGCATCCGGTTGGCGACGACGGCGCAGCCAGTCGCGCCGGTAGTCGGAATGGCGGCGCAGGTACTCCCAGGCCAGCGCTGGGCCATCCAGGTGCAGAACGTAGAGATAGGCCGCCGTGGCATACCACGGCTCGGCACTGCGATCAGCCATGAGGCAACCTCCCTGTGCTGGGAATGCGTCGCCACGGCGAAACGGCGTGCTACGAGGCCATCGTCAAAACGTCATGGGTGAAGCGTAAACTGGCTGCGTCAAGACCGATGAACTCCGATGCGTTGCTGAAATCGTCCGAGTGCGACGGCGGCAACGCACTCCAATGGCATGCCGCGTCGGTCAGCTTGCCGCAGCTCGCGCCAGGCATCATGACCGTTTCGATCAGGTACGCACCACTACGGTGCAACACTGCCGATTCAGACCGAACGGGTCACAGATCAGACCGAAATAGACACAGTGCGCCTGCGCTTCGCGGTGGCAGATCAATCGGTGATCGAGCCGTTGCCTTCGGCCAGTCGCAGATATTCCGACAACCGCCGTACCGGCTGGAAGTAGCGATCCCGCATCACGGGCTGCTGGCGCGGCCCGACGATGGCGGCCAGGTCGGACAGCTTCACAGTCCCCAGCGCAGGCATGCCAATCCCCAGGTCGATCAGGCCATGGGCAGTATCGCTATCGGCTGGGTCGAGCGAAGCCAGCAGCCAGGTGGCATGCGCATCCGGGGTGAACAGGCGCACCACGGGCAACGGGTCGGTGTCCTGCCCGACGGCGCTAGCCTCGCCGTTGGCCAGCAGGCGCGTGCGCTCGTCGGCGGTGATTAGCGGAGTCATGGCTGTACGCCCACGGATGTGGAGAGCATCAGAGGCTCTTTCCCGCTTTCCCACGAAAGCACAGATGCGCGACCCCACGCATCCGCAGAAGCGTAGAAGTACGAAGGCACATGTACGGGAGTCAGGAAAGGCACGAATCAGGTTCCCCGCTTTTGAAGAAAGCCGCCAATGCGGATTTCAGTAAAGGCACAAAAACAGGTGAGATTGGATGAATGAGTTAAATATAACGTGGTTTTAATTGTGCTGCGAATCGACGCTTCTGTCTATGCAGAAGCGAACCGTCCAGCGCGGCCGACCGGCCGGCTCTACCACCTTCGACGCCGAGCTGGCCCAGGCCTTCGGCGCGGCGGTGCGTGCGCTGCGCACGGATCGAGGCATCGCCCAGGAAACGCTGGCCAACCTGGCCGGCATTGAACGCTCGCATGTGGGCAAGATCGAGCGCGGCGAGCATTCACCGACCCTGGCGATCATCTTCAAAATCGCCGGTGCGCTGGAGTGCAGCACAGCAGCGCTGATGGCCGAAGCGGAAAACCGACTTTCGGCTTCCGAGACGTAGCGCTCCGCCGCGATGGACGGGGCGCTGCGGCGGTTACGCCGCTTTGGGCTTGCTACGCGACCAGATCAGGTCGTGTGCGCCGTCCTCGCCTTCGATCAGGCGGGCATAGACCGTAGCAGGGAACGATGGATCGTCAAGGGTCACGGACACATAAGGGCGTCCGGCCTCGCTGGTCTTTTTCCACGCTGCGCCGATGTCGTGGCCAGCCGCTTGCAGGCGGTAGTCGGGTGCGCTCTCGTTGTCACTCTTGTCGTTGGGAACCAGCTTGACCTTGACGTTGAGCGTCAGGGTGCGAAGTGTGCCGGTGAAGCCGTTTTTCTCTGCGGTGAAGGTGCCGATGTTAGCCATGATGATTTCTCCTTTCGGGTTGAACAAGGTCGCGCCAGTGCGTCCTTGTTGTGATCCGCCCGGCGGGGGATGGGCTGGCCGCACCGCGGAGCGGTCGCAACAACGTGGAGAACCTGGAGGAGAAAGGAATTTGTCCCGCGAGGAATGCGCGCAGCGCAGGGGAAATTGTTTTCGTCGCAAGGTTGCGGTCATAAAGCCCAAGGCGCAGCCGCGCCACCGCCAGGATTCACGACAAGACAAGGACGCACGGGCCGCCCGCTCCCGAATGGAGACATGGCCGACTCGGCATCCTCGCATGACAACTTCACCGGCTTGTTCCCTGACGCGGCCAGGTCAATGCCCCAGCAACAAGGTACGAGCGCTCCTGCCACAACTTGCGGCCACATGCTTGATGCGTGGCGTGGAAGCTCCACATCGAGGCCAGGTGGTGTGTTGGTGAACCGTCCTTCGTGACGTACTGGCAACGAACCGCCAGCGTCGAGCACGGCACGCTTTCGTGCAACCTGCCGCAGCAAGCCGGGGCGTAGCCCCACAAGCGCCGCCCATTGCGGCGAGGTGCTGTCGGAATGTCGGCGGCGCGTGCGCCGCTGCACTTGCATGGCTTCAATGGCTTTTGCGCACAAGGCGACTTGTGCGCGGCCCCTTTGCCGCCTGACCGAAGGCGGCAAAGGGGCGTTTTGGCTTTGAGCCTTGAAACCGGGCGCGGCCACCGCCGCGCCCGGATTTTTGGTATTCCCGCGCCCAAGACGGAACGGCTTGGGCGCGGGGTTGCTTCCTATTCTTTAGTTTCGATGATCCACCACACGGCACGCGGCAAGGCGCGGCCCGTGATGGGGTGTAGGTCGGTCAGGTCGGCGCGGGCTATCCAGCCGCGAGGCGGGCGGTAGCCACGCACGTCGCCATCGCCATGCCAGCGGCGGGCGCGTACCGTGCCGGGGGCGTAGGTCGAGGCCATGCGTGGGCGGTTCGTGGTGTTGTGGCTCATGGGGGAATCCTCGGCATGAAGCGCCCCGGCCGGAACCGGGGCGCTATCTGTGGTGCAAGGTCACGCAGCCAGTGCCTCGGCCTGCGGCTGCTCATCCGCTGCTGCTGCGGCTTCCTCCTGCACTTCGGCTGCCTCGTCCGTCACCACCTCCTGCGCGGCCTGCTGCGTGGCTTTGGCGGCGAAGATGGCGGGCATCCAGCCGGTGCCATCGGCCAGCCGTTCGGCTTCGCTGGCAATGTCGCCTTTTTTCAACTTCACCAGCCGGGTGACGTGCTCCGGTGCGAATTCGCCCACGGCTTCCAGAATCGCGGCCTTCGGCACATGCTGGAAATAGCCGTCTGCGGTCGGCTGCCACCATGCCGCCATGTCCAGCCCCACCGCCTGCGCCAGTTCGGCACCCGGCTGGTGCTGCGTGACGCGGGGCGTCACCACATCGACCGTGGATGCCACGCATACGGCCAGCAGGCGCACCAGTTCATCCTGCGACTTCGCCAGCAGTGCGGCAAACAGTTCGGCGCTGTCCTCCGGCAAGGCTTCACCCGCTACCTGTTGCAGTTCGCGCAGAGCCACGGCGGCGGGCGATTCCGGCCAGTCCGGGGCCATGCCTTCCAGCCGGTCTTGCTGGGTCAGCTTCACGCCCAGCGGCAGATCGTGGCCGTAGTAGCTGCCGTGCAATACGGTCTGCACCATGCCATGCACCAGCGCAGCCAGCGCCACTTGTGGATGCCGTGCGACTTCGATTTGCAGCGCGGCGGTGCGGTGGGCGCTCAACCGCTGCGCCAGCCGGTCGGACATGGCGGCGGGCTTGGGGGCGTCGTCGGCTTCCTCGCCGGTGTCGTCGTTCCCGGCTTCGCCTTCGCTGCCGAAACCCTGCCGCAGTCGTTCAAGCGTGCGCAGTGCCTTGGCCTCGGCTTCGCGCAGCAGGCCACGATGAATCACGGCCACGCCGTTGCGGTCGATGGTGACGATGGCACCGGCGGCAGCTTTGACGGCTTCCCCGTAGTCCTGCAAGCCATCTTCCAGCGCCTGCAACTGTTCGCCCAGATGTTCGCCTTCCTCCTGCAAGGCGTCGGCCTTTTCTTCGTCCTCGGCGTCCAGGGCGGCATCCACGGCCTCGGCCAGCGCCTGCATCTTGGTTTGCAGCTTCTCGATGCGTTGGGCTTCGCGCTTGTTCGGGCTGCGGCGCTGCCTCGGGGCGCGCTGGAAGGCTTGCAGGTCGGCATGGGTCGCGCCGGGGGTGGCATCCACCCATGCCCAGCCTTCGGCCTTCACCTCGGCGGCAAGGCTGGCCAGCTTGTCCTGCGCCAGCCGTTCCAGCAACGTGGCATCGGTCAGATACACGCCACTATCGGCTTCCGCGAACAGATCGCGGCGGGTGCCACCGCCTGCGGCCTCGTAAGCATTCAGCCCAACGAAGCGCACCAGCGGATGCCGGTGGGCATCAATCTCGCGCTCCGTCAGGCGGTCGCGCAGGTTGTGCGGGCTGCGCTGCCATGTCGGCGCATCGTAGAACGCGGCTTCCTGTGCGGTGTGGTCGTCGGTGATGGCAAGTGCCATCAACTGGTCAAGGCTCACGGCGTCGGCTCGATAGTCGGCCAGCAGGCGCGGCGACACGTTGGCGAGTTTCAGGCGACGCTGCACCACCAGCGGCGTGACGCTGAAATCGGCGGCAATGTCCTCGATGGGGCGGCCTTCGGCCACCAGCGCGGCAAATGCCTCGAACTGGTCGGCGGGGTGCATGGCTTCACGCTGCACGTTCTCGGTCAGGCTGGCGGTGCGGGCAGTGCCATCGGCCACCAACAGGCAAGGCACCTCCCATTCCTTGCTGATGCGGTGCTTCTTCGCCAGCAACTTGAGGGCGGCAAGGCGACGGCCTCCGGCCACGACTTCGTAACGCTCACCGTCAGCGGTCGCGGTCACGATCAGGTTTTGCAACAGGCCGACACGCTGGATGCTGGCGGCGAGTTCAGAAATCGACATGCGCGGGGTCTTGCGCACGTTGCGGCCCGTGGGGCGCGACACCAGCCGCGACAGCGGCACCAGAATCAGATTCTTGCTCGGGTCGGCGGCTTCCAGCAGCACGGCAGGCGCGGCGCTGGCTGCGGCGTGGATGGCTTGGGCTTCGGTGTGGTTGATAGCGTTCATGGTGAAAACTCCTTGCGATGATGGAATGCAGCAGCGAATAACGCGGCAAGGGTTGCTGCCAGCCCCTGCCGCGCAGGGAAATCAGGCTTTCAACTGGCGCAGGCCATCAGCCAACAGCCACAGGGCGCGATTCAGGCGCACATCGGAATCAATGCCCTGCACCGGGCGGGTCTGCTGGCGGCGTCCGTTGGCGCTGCGTCCAGACAAACCACCTTTGGTCAGGTTTTCCTGTACGCGGTTGAAGGTCATCCACAAGTCCGGGCGGCGGTCGTCGAACCGGCGCGGCATCAGGATTTGCGATTCGGTGATGGGTGCGGGCTTGTCCGGGTCGTCGTACTTGAGCGACAGCGCGGCGCGGGCGAACACCTCGACCTCGCCTTCGTCCAGCGTGATGGCCTGCATGGATTCACGGGATTCCAGCGCACGGTCAAAACCGTGCAGCACCTGATAGGCACCTTCGATCACTTGTCCGGCCACGTCGCCCTTATGCGGCACGCGCACATCGGCCACGGTATCGCCGCACACCAGCCCATTGCTGCACACGAAACGGAACATTCCGGCCAGCATCTGGTAGCTGCTGGTGCCATCGTGCGAGTTCAGCAGGATGATTTCGTTGGCTTCGCCTCGGGCGTTGATCTGGCTGGCATGGCGCAGCCGGATCATGTGCTTGGTGTAGTCGCACCGGTCTTCGTGGCGGGTGCGGGTCTGCGTCACCATGAAGGGCTGAAACCCTTCCTTGCGCAGTTCGGTCAGCACCGTGGCGGTGGGGATATAGGCGTAACGCTGGGAACGGCTTTCGTGGGGTGCGTCCGCAAAGATGGATGGCGCTACACGGTGAATCTGGTCATCGGACAGCGGGGAATCGCTGCGCAGTACCGGGGAACGGGAAGCGAAACGGGATGCAAGCATGGTCTTTCTCCTGACGAAAAGGGTTTGCTGTTCAAACCGCACACCGGATTCCTAGATTCGGAGCCCAGCCTTTCGGCTGTTCGGTGCGGTTGGCACGAGGAACCCGGTTGGCCCTGATGCCACCGTCTTTCCTGAGTTCATCGCCCGCGACGGTCAGGAGCCCACGGACGTGGGCCGTCAAGGAGAAAAGCGTCAGGTAGGTGCGGCCCGCAGGCGCAGCCGAGGACACGGCCTGGCGCGCCTTGATGGCACGCGGCCACGGGCTACAGTCGCGAGCAAGGTGATGGAGTCAGGAGAGACGGCTGGACATGGCAACGGCCGCCGCGATGTGCAGACCGCACGCAAGCGAAGCGCGCAGGCCCGAAGCTGGAAGCCGGGCCGTAGGCGTCAGCCGAGCGGAGCGAGGGAACGATGGAAGCCCGAAGGGGCGAGACGCCGCAGGCGGCTCGATGCGAAGCACGACAGCGCGACCGGCCATGTTTCCTGGCCGGGGACGCCCATTCAATCAGCGATGGACGTATAGACTAGATGCCCTGGATGAAATGCTACTGGTTCGCAAGGGTTTCTGCGTCTGCCCAGCCGGGCAACGGTATCGAGCAGTGCCAAGCACAGCGCCCCAGTTGGGGGCAAGGCATCGGCACCGAGCGCTCCAGAAAAAAGCGCGTCGGCCCGAAGGAAAAAGCGCTGAATGGTCGCCGCACGGTCACTGCGCTGTCATCGCCTGCAACGGCTAAAACACGCCGCGTTGAAAGATCACACATGGCTGCCTGTCTTCGATCGGCGACGGCAAACATATCTCGTTCCAGGTGCGTTAAGCGGCGTGTGCGGTACGCCTGTTTGGGATCTGCAGCCGCTTGTCTGCGAGCAAAGACGCCGCTTGTCGGAGACCGGCGCGAGAAAGCCATCGTCGGAGAGATTCTGAAGATCCAGACACGAGCCTCAATCGGTCATCGCTGCATGCCCATGCGCAGGAAACAATCCAGCAGAACGGCACCAGTGTCTAAGTGCTGCAGGGAAGACAAACGTATTGTTCAAGCGGCACATGCTATTTTCCGTCCATAGCGATCTCAAGCCGGCACAGGAACCAGTCTTTCATCAAGTTTCCAACAAGGTCTGGATCCAAGAGTGAGCCATATCCCTCTCTCCGCTCAACAGAAACCGCATTTCGCCGCTGAAAGCACTGTCGACATGAATAGATTTCAATATTCGCGCAGCCACCCTTTTGAACGCTGGCTCTTGTAAAGCATCAGATTGTGTCGCAATGAACAGTGCCTTTGCCTCCTCAATATCCCCTAAAAGCTTTACAGCTTCTGAATGCCGCAGTTTGCAAGTTGGCTCGTGATGCAAATGGTATATTTCTATCGAAATATCTGCACGCTGGCGTTGCTCGGGAATATCACTCGTGGCACAAGGCTTCCCATTCTCTTTTCTGCATCCTAAAAGCCGCCAATCCCCGACTTCGCAAGGATCGACCAGAATTGGTCGCTCGCCAGTGACAGCCCCTGGCTCATAAACTCGGCGCGCCTCGTCTAACAGAGGGAACCTATCAGCCTTTCCACCGGCAGTGTCACCCTCGATATCTTTCCGGCGAGAATTGCAGAACGTGCAGGCATACCGAAAATTCGACTGTTCAAAAGCGAGCCAGCGATAACCTCTATGCTCATTCTCAGCGTCTCTTACGCGGCCTTTCGGTCGAAAATGATCAACGGCGTTATCCGAGCGAGGAACTGAAACTTCGCAATACCAACACTTGTCATTAAAAAGATTCGCCAATCCGTCTTTCAGTTCTCTCCAGATCCGGGCATAATCATCTGGATTCGCACCATTCTCGACTGCAATTTTTGCCGCAGCCGCACGCTCCAGCCAACCATCAGGCAAACGCAATCGCGTCGAGTCAATGTACCTCACTGATCGGGCTCCTGCTTATCGCGCTGCTCGGCAAGTAGTTCCCGAATGAGTCGCTGCCCCAACTCCTCCCGCTCTTCGGACTCCATTGCTATTGACCGGTTAGCTAACTGCTCCGGATCGTCCGACTCAAACTTAGCGCGCAGTGCAGCGCTTCTCAAGCGTAGGTAGCGGGAATACTCTTCATCGGGATGGAAAAATCGAAACCCAAGTCGTTCCAATTTAGAGTTAATTTCAGATAGGGCTGCGAGCTCTTCAGGTGTCAAGTGCTCTTTACCTGCGTATGCCCTTTGCCGCTCTAGGAGCAAATGCGTCGGCTGATCAAGCGTTGAGGCGATACCAAACATATCGCTTGTTACAATTGCAGCGTAGCCCAGGCCGCGCGGGTCAAGTTCCGGGTGCACGGCGACAATGCGCGTCGATTCTGCATCCTTTGATAACTGCAGAATTTGAACCTGCTCCCGCACAAGCTCTGCAATTGCCAGCGGATTATGAGTGGTTAACAGTATATGGCTATTTTCCCGATCATCATTACTTTGACCAGCAAAGGTTCGTAGATAGTTGAAATAGTCGACGGCCCAACGTGGATTTAAGTGCGTATCGGGCTCATCCAGCAAGAAAAGACTTTCACTTTCAGCCGTAAATCTAAGCAGGCCTAAAACCGTCAATAGCTGTTGTTCGCCTTCGCTAAGTTCACGAAAGGTAACTGTCCCGTCATTCTTTTGGAGGCGCACCCGAATGCGTACTTCATCAATTAGCTGGGAAACGTGGGTGCTTTCCATGTCACGAAAAAATTCAGCCGGACGCTGCTCACCCACCAGTTTGCGGAGCGAGGCGATGTCTTTAACGTATAAATATTTGAATTGAAGTACCTTGTCGCTCCAAAGGGAAACGCGCTCACGACGGCTGAGCTCGACTGGGGCCAATGCAATATTGTAGAGGCGGTCCAGAAAAGAGGCGACGACTCCCTTAGCACGCCAAAAGCGAGGGTCTCCTTCTTTAGATGTCCAAGGGGGCTCTCGCAGTACAAATAAAACCGACTCGATCCCCTCATCTGGATCAATACCCAAGTGTTCGGCCAAAAAATTCCTTACATCATCGGACTGCTGAATAAGGAATGCCAGCAGGACAAACTGGCTATGTACTGGCATGGCATAAAACAGTCTTTTTAATCCAGGATCCTCCCCCCGCCTTAATTTTTTATCAAAATCCTCCAAGTATGGACGGAATACTTGATAGAGCCGGTCACTTTCACCTGAATAATAGGCAAATACATATCGCGGCAAATACCCGAATTTAGGATCGAAGAAACTCTTCAGCGGAATTCTTTTTCCTCGTAGGGCGGAGGTTTTCGAACTTATCTCGAAAGAGGCGTCGAATAACTCATCGCTTTTAGCCTCTGCGTCTGTTGCGACATGAATAATAAGTGAATCACGCGGCCGATCCGGGTCAGCATCAATATTGACGTGCAACGCAGTTGAACCAGAAGAAATCCTGTATTCAAGATTGAATGCAAATGCAGGTTTTCGCGCCCCTTGAATGAAGTCCCGGAAGATGGTAGCAAGCGCCTCAAGTACATTTGACTTTCCCGTGCCATTCCATCCAATTACGACCGTAATCCAATGCTGCTGATCAAAGTCGATTGAGACATTTTTTAGATTTTTGAATTGATGCGTAGGGCTGCTTTTCGGGCTACCTATGGTGATCCTATCTAGGCGCATACTTACACCGCCTTCAAACGGATGCGGTCGTAAATTTTACGTCCCTGATCGTCATTGACGGCCTCCGTCTCCAGCTTTCCGGCCAAATCCAAATCTCGCAATTCCGAATACAATCGCTCAATCTCTTCGGTAGACGCTCCGTCGCCGATTCCACAGCGCTGAAATACGTCTTGCGCAGGAAGCCAATTCTTCGCCTCTGTTAAAACCTGCTCAAGTGTTCTTTCTATCGCCATGAGTTTCTCCCGTGTCTGCCCCTGGTAGATCTGCTTTCGACTTTGAATTTTTCTGGGTTGTGCCACAAATTCTGCTTTGACACGCTCTAGCAAAGCCGACGCTGGTTCGTCACCTGCGTTTTGAGGAATCAGTTGTCCTTCAAAAGCTTTGGAGAGGAGTGCAGTGTCGAGCTTTTCCAGCAACTGAGAAGCACCACCGTGACTGGCAGCGACCCGATCTAACCACATAAAAGTGCGTTCTATCCGACGAACAATCTCTACCGCTTCCTCAAAAGGAGGAACCGGCAGTGGCAGAGCCGCTACCTTTCTTTTACTGATCGAAGCTAAATTTGTCGTCTGAGTACCTTCATCAAAAAAATATTGTTGACCACGCTCGTTAGAAAAATGAGAGACAAATTCTGGCGGCAAGGTCGCCGGTTTCATACGGATACGGAAAACGTGATTTTGGTGAATACATTCGTCAACTTCACCATTCCAGACCCACCCCCGCCCCAACTTATCACGATCACCCCCTTCGTTCATGAGCACGTCACCCTGTGCTAATAAAAGACGGGCTTTCTCTTCCGGGGTGACGAAAATCGTCTTGATCTCGTCAAGATTCAACCATCCCCTTTGAACATTGGCCACACGAAGATACGACACCTCAACTAGTTCTTCCTGTCCGCTTCTACGTTTCCCAACTTGGATTCCGCTTTGAATTTCACTGATATCGCCCAATCTTTGTATCGTCCACCCTTCGGGAAGACCAGAAGTAGTATCAGAATTACTGCCGCGAAGATTGGCTGTCAATTTTCCCGAGAAAGCTAATTCAAGCACTGCGGACTTATATGCCGCTAGTAGAGAAGGAATCTTCTTTAATTCGCTACGAGCACGCGCACTACGGGAAATCAAATTATCTATCTTGGCGACGATACGCTCTTGTTCTTGGATAGGGGGCAGCAATAAGGGGTGGCTCCTTAAATAATCTGCCGGAACTCTTTGCTGACCAACTGCGCCAGACATTACTTTTCGCGCGTTATCCCGAAAGCTCTGTTGGCGGATGAAATACCAAAGAAATTTCGGAAGAACCGCCCCTTTGCTTCGAAAGACGTGAAATTCCGTAGAGCCGAAACCTATCCCATTAGTAAGATTGGCAGCAACGGCAGCCTTTCCATTCTCCATGGAAGGCGTAATCTTCGCGAAGATCACATCATTTTCGGCAAACTGAGTGAACCCCTTATTAACTTGTCTAAGGGGGCGCCTCATCGGAGTGGCGATCGCCCCAGTTATTTCGCTAACAGCCGCCATAGGAACAAATGTTACGAACTCATCTGGCGAAAGATCGACTGATTTGCGTGGGTTAACTTCCGCCACATCTGCAATATTAACGCTCACCCATCCCTGAGGAAGCTTACTCATATGTGGCCTCCTCGAAAACTGCATTCACCTCCAGCCCGCGGCCGTCTAAATAGGCAATTCCCTGAGTCACTGCCGAAACCAAGTTCGCGGCGATCATTTGTCAGTCTCCGAGCTCTCAGCCAACTCGTCGGCAACCGCCTCTATCTCGCTCAGCGCGGCGCGTAGATGAAGTAGAATTGCCGCAGAAATGTCATCTGGTTCTGTAAGTCCATCTTCAGGATCTGCCTCCGTTTCAGAAAGCCATGAGATATTCAAATTATCGAATTTCTCGGCAATTTCTTCTCGACTAAAGCAGCGCCAGCGCCCCCCTTTACCTTGATCTTTACGTAATTTCATTGCCTCAAGATCAACGCCATATACGGCCTCGAATGAGGAGAAGTCCGCAGCCTGCAGGGGTCTTTTCTTTCCATATCTTGGGGCGTCATGGCGCATATCGTAAATCCATACGGCCCGAGTATTCCCAGTATTCTTTCGGCCACGGGTAAAGAAAAGAACATTCGTCTTCACGCCTGGACTATAGAATATCCCGGATGGCAATCTCAAAATCGTATGAAGATCGCAACGATTCATCAGATCTTGTCGAATTTTTCTTCCCACTCCGTCTTCGAATAAAGCGTTATCAGGGAGTACAACTGCTGCGCGACCACCTGGCTTAAGCCCTAAATATATATGCTGGAGAAAAGCGAGCTGCTTGTTGGTCGTGGCGTAAGCGATATCATCTCGTTGCTTTCTAGCGCTCCCAGCCTTTGATCCAAAAGGCGGATTTGCAAGAATGACGTCTGCGGGGGAGAGATCTTCTGCATCTTTTGTTAGTGCATCACCAAGAATCAGATGAGACTCAAGTCGATGGAGGAACGCATTCATGAGGCAGATGCGATACGTCCCTTTCTCAATTTCCACACCCTCATATCGTGGAGGATTACTCTTGTACTTCTTTTCACTCACTTGAGAACGCACATAGTGATCTGCTGAGATCAAGAAACCTCCGGTGCCGGTGGCCGGATCCTGTATCACTTCCCCCAATCGTGGCTGAAGTAGCTTAATCATACAATCCACCAGGGGGCGCGGCGTAAAATACTGACCCGCACCGGATCGTGCATCCTGAGAGTTCTTCGCAAGCAGCCCTTCGTAAATACCCCCCATGCCATCAAATGTTATTGAATGCCAGTCAAGCTTTGCGATTCCATCAATAACCGCCTTGAGGTTTTCTGAATGCGAGAATACGGTTGTCGGGAAGGCATAAATTTTGCGCACTGCTTCGCTTGAAGCATGCGCGCCTAGGTACGTAAGCATTTCCCGATAAAAATCTAGAAGATTATCACCCTTATAAGCGACAAGATCGCTCCATCGTCTCCCATCTGGAATGAGATTCTCCGTCTTATTTTCCTCTGCAATTTTAAGAAAAAGAAGATAAGTCAGTTCCGAAATGTATTCGTGGTAGCTAACACCATCACCTCGAAGGACATGACAAAGGTCCCATATTTTCTGTACGATACTTTCAGAATTCATAAATCCGACCTGGTAACTTTATGGCTTAAGACAGCCTGAATATATTTGAAAATTTGCTCTTGGCCGTCTTGCTTCCCCTGCCGACGCCATTGCTGCTCGATCAAGTTAACTTGTAGCCAACCCACCTCAAAATTGACTAGCCATCAGATGATGGACTGCAAGCCCTTGTCTGCAATTAAGTTGAGCAGCTTGAGCGCCGGGCCGGCCGGGCGAGTCTCGCCTTGCTCCCACTTGCGCACGGTCGATGCCGTGGTATGCAGGTGCAGCGCGAACACCGGCTGACTGAACTTCAAGCCTTCGCGCAGGCGCTTAATGTCGGCCGCGTCGAACTCCCGCACCGGCGGCGGGCAAATCGCGTCAAACTCGCGCATCGTCACCTTGCCGATGGCTCCTGCCTCGTGGAGCGCCGCCAGGTCGCCGCGCAGCGATTCAATGATCTTGCTCACAATGCACCTCCATTAACACGCCAACCTGCAATGCTTTCGACAGGGCTTCTGCAGTCAGTTCCAGAAACACCTTGCCGGCGAATTGCAGCGCCTTCTTCTCATCCTGCGTGACGTTCGCCTTGTCGCTCTTGGGGAACCCATGTAGGAACACATAGCGGCTGCCAATCCTGGCCGACAGCAGCGTGCGGTAGCCGCCGCTCTTCCCACCACCGGGACGGGCCACCCGCTTCTTGTAGAGGAAGCCGCCCAAGTCCGCATCAATCAGACCGCTTTCCATCTCCTGAACTGCCTTGCACAATGCAGCATCGGGCAGCTTCTCTCCCGCCTGCCACCGTGCAAAGTCCTTGCGCTTGAGGATGCTCTTCACATCAACCTCCAAACTATACCCGTAACGGGCATATCTTTCAATCCCTTGCCGTACCACCACGAGAGGAACGGTACGCTCGATTGTTGTGACAGCGACACGACAATCGGGACAGGCAAGGCTGGGGTACCGGCCGCCGCTCATACCGTAGCTTCCGCAGGGCACGATGCGCCCGTAATCGCCAGCCGCCGACTCGCTACCAGTTCGGCGGCATCCCGTACAGGCTTGTCCTCGGTATGAACATAGTGCATAAACATCGCCACGGTCTTGTGACCTGTGAGCTTCATGCCCACCTTGGTTGGCACGCCCGAGTTGGCAATATCAGTGGTCGCCCGGTGGCGAATGCCGTGCGTGCCAACGTGCGGCACACCAGCGGCCTTGAGCACGCGAGTCCAGCCGCCGTAGTGTTCACCGTGGGTCATGTGCCGAGTCGGATCGTTGGGCGAAGGTAGGACGTAGGGGCAGCCTTCCCGGCGCGGCGCTGTGGACAGCAGCCGATAGGCTTCCTCGCTCATGGGCTTGGAGATGCCGCCGGTCTTGCTGTCAGGCCAGACGACGCGGCGCTTCTCCAGATCAATCCAATCCCACTCCAGCGGGCAGATTTCGGAGCGGCGGGCGGCGAACTCGAACTGCAGGCGGATCGCCAGCGGGATGACGTAGTTCTCCAGTCCCTCAGATTCCAGATACTTCAGGTGACGGAAGATCCGCACCAGCTCGTCATCCACGATGAGCCGAGTTTCCTTGCCGGGCGGGTACATCGGGACGTGACGGCACGGATTCGTGCCGTCAGGGCGCAGCCCCCACACTTCGGCCAGGTTGAACATCTTGCGCAGCACGCCGAAAGTGCGGTTCGCCTCGGCTTGCTTGTAGGCCAGCTTCTTCATCAGCGCCGCCACGTCCGGGCGCTTCACATCCTGCACCTTCATCCGGCCCATGATCGGAATGATGCAGCGGTCAATCACGCCCTGATAGCCGCGCTGCGTGCTGGGCTTGTTGCGCTGTTTGGAATAGTCCTCCATGAAGGTGTGGCAAAACTCCTTCATGGTCGGTGCCTTGCGGGCGGCGTTCTTGGCCGCGCCGGGGTCGCCCCCCCTGCGCACCTCGGCCAGCCACTCCTGCGCCATCGTGCGTGCCTGATCGACCGTCAGTTCCCCGTACTGGCCCAAGGCGGGCTTGCGTCGCTCGCCGGCATTCGTGCGGTACTGGAGCATGAACACCTTGCGGCCCGCCGGGGTGATCTTGCACAGAAAGCCAGGCACCACGGTATCCCGCAGTTCGATGGCCTTGTCTTGAGGTTGCGCCGCATCGACTGCGGACTTGGTGAGCTTGATCTTCGCCATGATGACTCCTCGGAAAGCCCGGTTTCCAAGAGCCGCATGGGAGCCACGCGAGGGGAAGCCGGGTCAAGTTTCGGAAAGCACCGGCATATGTTGAACTCGCCTAAGTGATTGATAAACCTGCTGTATCGAGCCTTGGCGTAGTCCAGCGAAATGCGGTGCTGGAGTCATCGTGAAACAACAAATCCGCCTCCTGCAAAATATAGTTGGTACTGCGCACGCCGTGCATCCCCAGCATACCCAGCGACAACGGATGCGCTTTTGGCAGCATGCCCAGCGCCATTAAAGTCATGGTGGTAGGCAGTTGCGCTTTCTCCGCCAGTTCACGCACCCGCGCAGGCGCATTGATCACACCACCACCCAGATAAAGCACCGGGCGTTTGGCGGCGTTAATCATCGCAGCCGCGTCACGAATGCTTTCTTCGCTAAAGGCGGGGGCGGCGGCTTTTTCTGCCACCGCGGGCTGTGCTTCAATCTCAAAAACCGCCGTTTGCACATCCTTAGGAATGTCTACCCACACCGGGCCTGGGCGGCCTGATTGCGCAATGCGGAAGGCATCGCTCATGACCTGCGGGAGTTCTTCGATATGTCTGACCAGATAGTTGTGTTTGGTGATGGGGATAGAGATGCCGTAGGTGTCGACTTCCTGGAAGGCGTCGGTGCCGATCATCGAGGCGGGAACCTGACCAGTGATGCAAATCAGCGGGATGGAGTCCAGCCGCGCATCGGCAATGGCGGTCACCAGGTTAGTCGCACCCGGTCCGCTACAGGCCATACAGACCGCCGGTTTACCGTCGGTGCGCGCCATTCCCTGAGCGATAAAGCCCGCGCCCTGTTCATGACGGGCCAGAATATGGCGGATTTGCGTGCTTTGGCTTAAGGCATCGTAAACAGGCAGGATAGAACCGCCCGGAATGCCTGTCACAATCTTAATGCCCTGCTGTTCCAGGAAATGAACGATAAATTCTGCGCCGGTAAAGCGCTTACGCGTCAATGTTGTGCCCGAACTTGCCATGCTCCAGTCCTTTTCTTCTGGGCCGACTTTCCGGGAGGTGCTTAAACGAAAAACCCCGCCCGGTTTGCGCCGGCGGGGTTTTGGAATCGTGTGTTGTTCCAGTCCCTACGGCGCATTGCCGACGACCACCACCACACGCACGACGACCACTGCGGCGGATGGCGCAGTTGGTAGTAGTTTTGCGTTGAACATGGAAGTAGTCATTGGGGACCTTGTTGGTTTTGTGTTTAACAATATTTATACAAGCACAGCTTTACAGGGGAGACAATGGAAAATTTTTCAGCAAGGGAAAATTGAGGGGTTGATCACGTTTTGTACTGAATTGCAGATAACAAAAAACCCCGCGGAGCGAGGTTTCGTCAGCCGCCTGCGGCTGGTAACCGCAAAGCACACTGTATTATGTCAACACTGAAAGTATACGTGTTCCGCGCAGAACGCGCAATTTCGGCACGAATTTTGACGTATTTAGTGCATAGTTGAGTATCGATCACAGTTTGCATTTTGTCCAAATATTACTGTTTATTTATACAGTAAACTTCTATAATATCACTGTACGCAATGTGTTATGCGGGGGCCGCATCGTTACCCGGCGCACTAAGTCCTGGCTGAAACGGGTGGTGCCGTCAGCGCCTTAACCCCGCGTGAGCACACTGTGTTATGTCAACAAGCACAACGTTTCTCCTTGAGATACCGCGTGCACAACAGCTGGCAACAGGCAGCGGAAAGGTACGTCAGCTGGCAGTGCTCCTGAACCACAGGAGACGCGTATGAGCCTGGTGGATATCGCCATTCTTATCCTCAAACTCATTGTTGCAGCACTGCAACTGCTTGATGCTGTTCTGAAATACCTGAAGTAATTCAGATTCAAGTCGCACCAAAGGGGAGCGGGTAACCGCTCCCCTTTTATATTTAGCGTGCGGGTTGGAGTTGGGACTTCTTCTACCAGCAGAATGTTTGCACCTGCGCTGCCTGTGCCCCTCACCCTAGCCCTCTCCCCAAAGGGGCGAGGGGACCGTCCCGTGCAATGTTTAGCTCATTTTCTGAAAGGGAACGGTGGTTTCCCCCTCGTCCTTTCAGGGAGAGGGTTACTGTTCGCACGTAATCCCTCCCGGCAACATTTATTGCCGCTTTTGTTTACATATTCTGCCGCTAAACAATTCCCCATTCCTGGCGTATATCTGGCTAACATTCATCAATGTGATAGATTCCTCTCCCGCATTTATGGGAATGCGTAGTGACTTATTCTAATTATTTTTATAAAAGCATCCGTGATAATGAAAAGGCAAAGAAACGTCAATTTGTTATTGATGTTGGTATTACTCGTGGCCGTCGGTCAGATGGCGCAAACCATTTATATTCCAGCTATTGCCGATATGGCGCGCGATCTCAACGTCCGTGAAGGGGCGGTGCAGAGCGTAATGGGCGCTTATCTGCTGACTTACGGTGTCTCACAGCTGTTTTATGGCCCGATTTCCGACCGCGTGGGCCGCCGACCGGTGATCCTCGTCGGAATGTCCATTTTTATGCTGGCAACGCTGGTCGCGGTCACGACCTCCAGTTTGACGGTGTTGATTGCCGCCAGCGCGATGCAGGGGATGGGCACCGGCGTTGGCGGCGTAATGGCGCGTACTTTGCCGCGAGATTTATATGAACGGACACAGTTGCGCCATGCTAACAGCCTGTTAAACATGGGGATTCTCGTCAGTCCGTTGCTCGCACCGCTAATCGGCGGTCTGCTGGATACGATGTGGAACTGGCGCGCCTGTTATCTCTTTTTGTTAGTTCTTTGTGCTGGTGTGACCTTCAGTATGGCCCGCTGGATGCCGGAAACGCGTCCGGTCGATGCACCGCGCACGCGCCTGCTTACCAGTTATAAAACGCTTTTCGGTAACAGCGGTTTTAACTGTTATTTGCTGATGCTGATTGGCGGTCTGGCCGGGATTGCCGCCTTTGAAGCCTGCTCCGGCGTGCTGATGGGCGCGGTGTTAGGGCTGAGCAGTATGACGGTCAGTATTTTGTTTATTCTGCCGATTCCGGCAGCGTTTTTTGGCGCATGGTTTGCCGGACGTCCCAATAAACGCTTCTCCACGTTAATGTGGCAGTCGGTTATCTGCTGCCTGCTGGCTGGCTTGCTGATGTGGATCCCCGACTGGTTTGGCGTGATGAATGTCTGGACGCTGCTCGTTCCCGCCGCGCTGTTCTTTTTCGGTGCCGGGATGCTGTTTCCGCTGGCGACCAGCGGCGCGATGGAGCCGTTCCCCTTCCTGGCGGGCACGGCTGGCGCGCTGGTCGGCGGTCTGCAAAACATTGGTTCCGGCGTGCTGGCGTCGCTCTCTGCGATGTTGCCGCAAACCGGTCAGGGTAGCCTGGGGTTATTGATGACCTTAATGGGATTGTTGATCGTGCTGTGCTGGCTGCCGCTGGCGACGCGGATGTCGCATCAGGGGCAGCCCGTTTAAGCGCACGTCACCGCAGCATCGTCATCAGCTCCATGGGAGAACGATGCTGCTTTATCAGATCACGCATCACCCGCATATGCGGTGCGGAGTAAGAATAAAACGCCTGATAGCCCGCACAAAGCACGCTGTCTGGCGTCTCCTGCCGAGCGTGCGGGCACAGGCGATGCCAGTCGCACGCCTGGCAGTCACGGCGCGGTTGCGGGTTTTCGCTGCCACACCATTTTTGTAAGGTGGCGTCAAAAAGCTCAATCGAGATACGACTGATATCTGCCCGCACCCAACACTCGAACAGGGCAATTAAAAATTTCCCCCACAGCTCTGCTGTCACCGAAGCGGCCGTCAGATCGCCCCGGTCATCAAATTCAAGATAGGGAATGAGCTGTACGGAGCGGATGCCCCGCTGTTTGAAATTGTGATAAAAATCGGCAGGTTGCAGAGCATCCTTGTACTCTACAACCAGTTTATGCCTGTCCTCTTCAGCATCAATGACCTGACTTCCTGTCATGCGACTCTCTCAATAAATACGATAAGTTGATGTATATGCGTTACAGCAAACAGTATTGCGAGAGATAACACCGCGAGGGAGATCAAAAATTTGTCACGGACTACGTGAAATTGGGAAAAATCGCTATTCGTGACATCCATTAAATTGCGATTACGGGTGTAGTGCCAGAGGATCAGCGCCACGATGGCGAGAATGCCAATCGAAATCCAGAATAACATGCCCGCCTGGTGCCAGTTGTGTTTGATAGCCAACGCCATCAACGCGCCGTAGCCCAGCATGGTACGAAACCACGCCAGTGATGTGCGCTCCGGCTGCAGTCCTGGGTCGGCAATGCGTCTGGCTTTGCGGCTATCCGGCATACAACACCAGTCCCATAACGATCACCGCCACGACCATCAATATTAAGCTAATGATTAATAAGCTGTTGGTGTAGGGCAGGTCCTCTTTCAGACGCATCGCTTTTTCATTGCGTAACCAGCGCAGGTAGCCATACATTGCTAACCCGCCGGAAAACAGACACAACAACAACGCCAGCAGTTCACGAATGACGGGCGTGGCGAAATCTGGCGCAAGTTGATCAAGCCCAACCCCCGCCGCCAGAAATCCTAGTGCGGTACGGATCCACGCCAGAAAAGTACGCTCATTAGCCAGCGAGAAGCGGTAATCGGGCGCTTCTCCAAGGCGGGAAATTTTCATTGTTGCTCCTTTGCAATTTCACTAACGCTCTATCTTTAGCGGTTTTTTTTAAGAATTTCGTCCGCCCGTTTCCTGATATGCTTTTGCCATCCGCTACAAGGAGGTCAGATGGGTATCATAGCGCAAAATAAAATCAGTTCATTGGGCATGCTGTTCGGTGCCATCGCTTTAATGATGGGGATTATCCACTTTTCATTCGGCCCTTTTTCCGCACCACCGCCAACGCTTGAAAGCATCGTGGCGGACAAAACGGCTGAAATTAAAAGAGGTCTTCTCGCCGGAATAAAAGGCGAAAAAATTACCACTGTGGAGAAAAAAGAGGACATGGATATCGATAAAATCCTCGATCAAAGCGGTATCGCACTGGCCATTGCTGCGCTACTTTGCGCATTTATTGGCGGTATGCGTAAGGAAAATCGCTGGGGCATTCGCGGCGCGCTGGTTTTTGGCGGCGGGACGCTGGCTTTTCATACCTTGCTTTTTGGTATCGGCATCGTGTGCAGCATTTTGCTGATATTCCTGATTTTTTCCTTCCTGACCGGCGGTTCGCTGGTTTAAGCAGCCTGAATAATGCCCGCCGGGTGATCATCAGCGGGCATTATCGTCAGAATTTCTGTTTTTTCTCCTCCACCTTCACTCCTTGCGTCGGTAGGCCGGTGTCATAGTCGCGTACCACTGGCGAATAGCCATCTTGTGGGCGTGGACGAAACGCCCCCATCCAGCGCGGTCGTGCATCTTTACGCCACGGACGCAGACTCCATTGGTAACTGCGGAACGGATCGCGAATTTTGTCCATGTAATCCAATAAGGCGTCATGCATTTTGCTGCGAACGTCTGCAAAACGGATATCATCGATCAGGTTATGCATTTCATTTGGGTCATTACGGCGATCGTAAAGTTCATCACTGGTGAAGAGGTTGAGTACCAGTTTAAAGTCATCCGTCACCCAGCAACGCACCGGAATAAAACCGCCAAAGCTGTCATGCTCAATCTCGTAGCGGTTAAATTCCACCATCACGCCGCGTGGCTCTTTCACGGCAAGGATATTTTCCCCCGGCAGAATCTCTGGTTTTTCAATATCTGCCAGCGCCATCATTGTCGGCAGTAAATCGATATGACTGACTGGCGTATCGACCTGTCGCCGCTCCCCTTGCGGCGAACGGATGATCAGCGGAATGCGGGTGATGTCGTCATACATCGCCGCTCCTTTACTGATCAGCTTATGTGCGCCCATCATTTCGCCGTGATCGGATGTATAAATAACCCACGTGTTTTCACGTTGCTCTGGCGTTAAGGCATTGATGACCCGTCCGATTTGGTCATCAACAAAGTCATTGCAGGCAAAATAGAGCGGATGGTGATAAAGCCCGCCATCACCGACTGGCGATGGCATCGCCTGCGCCCATAAGCGGTGATGTTCCGGTTTGTTAGCCAGGTCATCCTGTGCTTTCTCGCCCAGCTCGTAGTAAAAATCAGCGTATTTCTCTAAATACTCCACCGGACAGGTGAACGGGTGATGCGGCTCATCATACGAAACCACCATCAGGAAGGGTTCCTCGGCGCGCGCGGGCTGTTGCAGAAAATCTACCGCCCGATTGCTGATGCGGTGCGCCCAGGTGAAGGTTCCGTCGATATGGTTCGCCTGTAAATCCTCAACGCTGTTTAGGCCATTGCGCCACAGGCTGATCTCTTTTTCCGTCAGTTCGCTAAGGTAGTTCGCCCCATCGAACCAGTAATCAGCGTCCCACTCCGGCGGACACTCGCCAGTGCCGAAATAGTCATGACCGTCGAGATGCCATTTGCCGATGTAACAGGTGTGATAGCCGGCATCCTTAAAGTAGCGCCCCATAGTGGAGATGTTTTTGCCTGGCGCGACGTTGTTGGTCCACGGGCCGGACTGGTTAGCGTAGATACCGGTAAATAGTCCGGCGCGTGCAGGCGTACAAACCGGTGAACAGGTGTAGGCGGAATTAAAGCGAATACCTTCCGCCGCCAGACTATCAATATTTTGCGTATTCAGCGGTTTACCGCTATAGCAACCGACCATATTGGTGGCCTGGGTATCGGTCATGATGAACAGAAAATTGGGGCGTTTCATAGGCTATCCTTCGCGTCGGGAGTAAAGGTTACGGCTGGGTCGTGACGATGCCGCCAGCTGTCAAAAATCAGGTAGACAATCACTACGGCGGCAATGAAATAACTGATCATCGCTAACCAGCGCGTACCGTAGCCGCCGAATTCAGCCAGCCCGGCATAGACGCCAATCATCGCGAACAGGATGCCAATTGACGCGATCTTGACGTTTCTCCACGGTTTCATGTCCACCGCAAACGCATCTTTGAAGGTGAACGGCGTGGCGCGCGGTTTGATAAAACCGATCACCAGCATCACGACCACGTTGATGCAGAACGTACAGGCCAGCACATAGAGGAAATGGAAGTCGAACTTCACCAGATAGTTGATGGTGATGTAGCTGATTATGCCAATCCCCATCGCCACTTTTGCCGCCAGCGCCGGGATGCGCGGGAAGAAAAAGCCCATAATGATGATGGTAACCAGCGGCACGTTGTAAATGCCGTTGAGCTGTTTCATCCAGCTATACAGCCCCTGCGGCGCGTTAGCGATCCACGGCGCGACCAGCACCGAAACGATGGCGATAAAGAAACCGAATTTGCGCCCGACGGTGACCAGCTGCTGCGGCTCGGCATTCTGGTTAATGATGCGACGGTAAATACCCATACTGAATAACGTACTGGCGCTATTCAGAAAGCCGTTGAAGGTACTGATCACCGCACCAAATAACACCGCGCCGAAGAAACCCACCATTGGCACTGGCAGAACGTTATTGACCAGCGTCGGGTAGGCCATGTCGGCTTTCGGTAAATCCTGATACAGATGAAACGCAATCAACCCTGGCAGCACCAGTACCAGCGGGTCGAGCATTTTCAGCACTGCCGTTAACAGCGCCCCCTTTTGCCCTTCCGCCAGGCTTTTTGACGCCAGCGTGCGTTGCACGATGCCCTGATTTGTACACCAGTAAAAGGTGTTCACCAGAATTAAACCGGTAAATGCCGCGCCAATCGGCAAGGGATCGGTCGGGCCACCGACTGAGTTTAATTTCTCGGCGTGAACGGTGGTAATTTGCTCAATGCCCTGCATAAAGCTGCCCTTGCCCATCGCGATCAGGCCAAATACCGGCACCATCAACCCGCCGATAACCAGCCCAATACCGTTGATGGAGTCCGCCACTGCCATTGCGCGCAGTCCGCCGATCACCGCATACAAAATTCCCGCCAGACCAAGCAAAATTACCAGTAGCCAGATAGCCGCACCGTGAGAAATCTGTAGCGATTCCCCGACGTGAAACAGGCTGTTGAGCGCCAACGCGCCGGAGTAGAGAACAATCGGCAGAAAGCAGACGCCGGTGGCAATGAGGAAGCAGAAGTCGATGATAATACGCGTCGTTTTATCATAACGTTCCTCCAGAAAATCGGGGATGGTGGCAATGCCGCGCTTCAGATAGCGCGGTAAAAAGATTAGCGCGAGGAAGATCAGCGTCACCGCTGAAGTCACTTCCCAGCCCATCACCGACATGCCGCTTTTGTAGGCCTGCCCGGAAAGGCCGACCAGTTGTTCCGTGGAAAGGTTGGTTAGCATTAACGAAGCGGCAATAACCGGCGCTTTTAGTGAACGTCCGGCAAGAAAATAGCCTTGTTGCGATCCGGTATCTGTTTTGCGGACCTTCCACCAGGTGATCACCGCCACCAGCAGCGTAAAACCGACAAAACTCAAGATTTGTAACGAATTCATCTCATAGCCCTTATTTATGTTTATGTCCCGGACGCATGAATATAGGGAGAGGTAAAATGCGTCGGGTCAGGCAGTCAGATTCTTAAAATACAAACGTCGTATCCCTGAACGGATTGTTTTCTGTTAAGTTCAGGTTGTGAGCATAATTCGCCGGAGGGATATTAAAATGAATGGAAAATTGCAAAGTTCAGATGTAAAAAACGAAACTCCGTACAATATTCCCTTATTGATTAACGAAAATGTGATCTCCAGCGGAATTTCTCTGATCTCGCTCTGGCATACCTACGCCGACGAGCATTACCGGGTGATCTGGCCGCGGGACAAGAAGAAACCGCTTATCGCCAACTCATGGGTTGCGGTGTATACCGTACAAGGATGTGGGAAAATTCTTTTAAAGAATGGCGAACAAATAACACTGCATGGCAACTGTATTATATTTTTAAAACCAATGGATATTCACTCTTATCACTGTGAAGGTTTAGTCTGGGAACAGTACTGGATGGAATTTACCCCCACCAGTATGATGGATATTCCCGTTGGTCAGCAAAGCGTTATTTATAATGGCGAAATTTATAATCAGGAACTCACCGAAGTTGCTGAGTTAATAACTTCACCAGAAGCAATAAAAAATAATCTGGCAGTCGCTTTTCTGACGAAAATTATTTATCAGTGGATTTGTCTTATGTACGCAGATGGTAAAAAAGATCCACAACGGCGGCAAATTGAAAAATTAATTGCCACTTTACATGCCAGTCTGCAACAACGCTGGAGCGTAGCTGATATGGCTGCCACGATCCCCTGTAGCGAAGCCTGGTTGCGTCGTCTGTTTTTACGCTATACCGGCAAGACGCCGAAAGAATATTACCTCGATGCGCGTCTGGATCTGGCGCTATCGCTATTAAAGCAACAAGGAAACTCGGTTGGCGAAGTCGCTGATACGCTCAACTTCTTCGACTCCTTTCATTTCAGCAAAGCCTTTAAACATAAATTTGGTTATGCGCCGTCAGCCGTGCTAAAGAATACGGACCAGCACCCAACGGATGCCAGTCCACACAATTAACGTAACTCTGGCCAGTACGCTTTGTTGGCCTCCAGCAACTCATCCAGAATAGCTTTGGCGACCGAGGCGCTCGGTACCGTTTTCGACAACGTAATCGCCTGCCACAGGTGCTGATATGAACGCTGTTCCCAGGCGTCCACGACCAGTTTTTCCACCGCCACTTGCTGACTCATTAACCCTTTCTGAAACTGCGGGATATCGCCGACCACCATTGGTTCAGGCCGTAGTAGCGCACGCGCATCTGTTTGCGATCTTGCAGCCCAACAATTTGCGCCATCCGGCTTTCAATACCGATTGGCATGTCACAGATGTTGAGGATTTTCGCATTCGGGCGCAGACGACGCGTGGCTTCTGCGACAATTGCTGCCGGGTTGGAGTAGTTGAGCATCCAGGCGTTTGGTGAATATTTTTCCATATAATCCACCAGTTCCAGGACGCCGCCAATGGAACGCATGCCGTACGCTATTCCGCCGGGTCCGCAAGTTTCCTGACCAACAACACCGTGGCGCAGTGGGATTTTTTCATCCAGTTCGCGCATCGGGTACTTGCCGACGCGGATGTGCGCCATGACAAAATCAACGTCGCTGAACGCCACTTCAGGATCGGTGGTGTAACTAAACGCAATGTCCGGCGCTTTTTCTTTAAGGATGACTTTACAGGCTTCGGCAATCACTTCCTGCCGCGCGCCATCGTTATCATAAAATTTCAGTGCACGAAGCGGGAAACGGTCCTGATTCGCCAGGAGCATCAACACGATGCCTGGCGTAAAGGTGCTTCCACCGCCTGCGACAACCACTGAGAATTTGGTCATTATACTGCCTCCGTAATGGCAACATTTTCTGCTGATTGATGAGAATTAATTAAGCTATCGAGCTGTTCACGCAGCTGGGATACATGCAGACCAATGATCACCTGAATGGCATCGCCACTACGGAAGACGCCGTGCGCTCCCAGCTTTTTAAAGACTTCGTCATCCAGCGTTTGTAACATGTCATGCAGTGCAATACGTAAACGCGTCGCGCAATTGTTAATGCTGGAGATATTGCCGACCCCGCCCAGGGCTTGCAGGATACCGGCAGCCTGATCCAGCTCTTTTTTTGGCTCTGCCGCGGTGGTTTGGCCTCGCGAGGCTTTGTATTCGGCTTTTGAGTAGAGTTTCACTTCCGCATCTTCACGTCCCGGCGTGCACATGTTGAATTGCAGAATCAGTGTGCGGAAAACCACGAAGTACAGCAGGGTAAAGCACAACCCAATGGCGATTTGGGTCAGCATCATATCCGCGTGGTTGCTGAACATCGGGATCCAGTTTTGCGGTAAAACCTGGTCAATCAGACCTCCGCCCATGTTGCCCACCACACCAAAGAGATACATTACGGTCGACATTGAGGCCGCAAGCACAGCGTGTACCGCAAACAGCAACGGTGAAATGAACAGGAAGGTAAATTCCAGCGGTTCGGTAATTCCCACCAGCATGGCGGTTAAGGTTGCGGGAATCAGCAAGCCCGCCACTTTTACCCGATTTTCCGGTGCGGCAGTGAAGTACATCGCTAAAGAAATGCCCACGGCACCAAAGATTTTTGAGTTACCGTGCAGGGCAAAACCGCCTTCCGGGAACAACGATTTCAGCGGCTCGGCGCTCAGACTGAACTCTTGCAGATGCTGCGCCCAGTACATCTGAATGCCGCCTTCAACAGCTGCCGGACCAAAGATAAACTGTCCGTAGATGAAGTGGTGTAAACCGGTTGGGATCAGAATACGTTCGAGGAAGGTGTAAACCCACACCCCAAGCGCACCCGCCGAACGCAGGAACGCTTGCAGAGATTCAATCCCCATTTGTACTTTTGGCCAGCCGAGCAATGTCAGCCAGGCACAGGGGATCATCACCAGGAAGGCGATAATCACCACATAAGACGTCCCCTGGAAAATGCCGAGAAAAACCGGCAGTTTTTTATCGAACAGACGGTTATGCAGCGCCGTCACAATGCCGGAAATGATAATTGCGCCGATAATGCTGGTATCGAGGGTTTTAATCCCGGCCATCATTGTCAGACCGCTACCTGCCACCGCGTCCTGAGTGAAATCGACGCCGAAGTAGCTTCCCCAGGTCATTCCCATCGCATTGATGAAATAGTTCCAGGTCAGGAAACTCACCATCACCGCCAGACAAGTACGTCCCTGCGCTTGCTTAGCAAGGCCAATGGGTAAACCGACAACAAAAATCAGCGGCATATTACGGAATACCGTCCAACCGCCCTCTTCAATAATGTGTACGATTTGCGCGAATAAACTGTTCGGATCGGTCAGTGATTCCCCGACAAACATCGGGTTTTGCAGCAAGATGGCAAGACCCACCACAATCCCGGCGAAGGGAAACAGCAGCACTGGCGTGAACATCGCGCCGCCAAAGCGTTGAATTTGACTGAGCATTTCCACATCCTCTTTTCTCAATTCTGTAAGTAGGAAGCCTGATTGGTTATGCGGCAGGCCTGGAGCGAGGATAGGAAGATGCGATCGGCAGAACATGACGACCCAATGGGATTCGTGATCGCTTTCATGCTTTTCGTTGGGCGGTAGAGATCTACGTTTTCGCGAAAAAGTAGACATCTGTGAGCACTGGTACACAGCATCGAACACATCTTTAAAAAAAAGATGTTTTTTCAATCGATTAAGCAGAACTTGTGGGCGCATTACCCGTGCTTGCAGGCAAAAAAGAGATCTAGAGATGATCTACAAAAGCATTGCGGAGCGGTTAAGAATTCGACTTAATTCCGCAGATTTCACGCTAAATAGCCTTCTTCCCGGTGAAAAAAAGTTGGCGGAAGAATTTGCGGTATCGCGGATGACCATCCGTAAAGCCATTGACCTGCTGGTAGCGTGGGGATTGGTGGTCCGCCGCCACGGCAGCGGCACTTACCTGGTGCGCAAAGATGTACTGCATCAAACCGCCAGCCTGACCGGGCTGGTGGAGGTGTTAAAACGGCAGGGAAAAACGGTCACCAGCCAGGTGCTGATTTTTGAAATCATGCCTGCGCCTCCGGCCATTGCCAGCCAGTTACGGATTCAAATCAACGAGCAGATCTACTTCTCCCGTCGCGTTCGTTTTGTGGAAGGGAAACCGCTGATGCTGGAAGACAGCTATATGCCGGTAAAACTGTTCCGTAATCTTTCGCTGCAACATCTGGAAGGGTCGAAGTTTGAATATATTGAACAAGAGTGCGGGATTTTGATTGGCGGTAATTATGAAAGCCTGACGCCAGTGCTCGCCGATAGACTGCTGGCGCGGCAAATGAAGGTAGCGGAACACACGCCACTGCTGCGGATCACCTCGTTGTCATATAGCGAGAGCGGGGAGTTTTTGAATTATTCAGTGATGTTCAGAAATGCCAGCGAATACCAGGTGGAGTACCATTTACGGCGACTCCACCCGGAAAAGAGTTAACCGATACTCCAGAAGAGCACCGCCAGTAATTGGGGGGTGATAATGCGCAGGAACATCACTAACGGATAGACAGTGGCGTAAGAGAGCGCCGCCGCACCACTGGTTGGATGAAGATTATTAGCAAACGCCAGCGCCGGAGGATCGGTCATGGAACCTGCCAGCATCCCGCACATGGTCAGGTAATTCATTTTGGCTAACATCCGCGCCAGAATGCCAACAGTAATCAGCGGAACGGCGGTGATCAGGGCACCATAACCAATCCAGCTTAGCCCTTCGCCATTGACCAGGGTATTCACAAAATCCCCACCAGATTTCAGACCAACGACCGAGAGGAACAGCACGATCCCCAGCTCCCGCAGCGCGAGGTTGGCACTTGGCGGCATAAACCAGTACAGCTTGCCGATACTGCCGATACGCCCGAGGATCAACGCCATAATCAGCGGACCGCCCGCCAGCCCCAGTTTCAACGCGGCCGGGAATCCTGGCACAAAGACGGGAATAGAACCTAACAATACGCCAAGCCCGATGCCAATAAACACTGGCAGCATCTGAACCTGTTGCAGTTTTTGCTGCGCATTCCCCAGCACATTGGCAACGGCATCAATTGCGGACGGACGCCCCACCAGGTTGAGGATATCGCCGAACTGCAGGCTGATATCGCCACTGGCGACCAGTTCGACCCCGGCACGGTTCAGGCGCGAGATAACAACGTCATAGCGTTCTTTAAAGTGCAGGTCGCGAATACGTTTTCCGAGCACGTTTTCATTGGTGACCACCACACGCTCGACGCGCAAATCAGTGCCTTTCGTGGACAGCGAAGTATCGACCTCCTGACCAATCACCAGTTGCGCATTATGTAAATCCGCTGGCTGCCCCACCAGATGCAGCAAATCGCCCAGTTGTATAATGGTATCTGGCGAAGGTACTTTTAGGGTTTCTTCGCGTTTCAGACGCGAGCAGATAATTTTGTCGCCGTTGAGAATCGGTACATCTTTAATGGCTAAATCATGCAGGTTAGGGTTCTCAACGCGAATATTGATAGTCCTGATCAGCGCGCCGCCATTGGTGCGTGAAGACTCGTGCTGCTGGGCTTCTGTCTCGACATTGACGCGGAAAATAACCCGCAACATCCACATGGTGAACAATATCCCGCAAATGCCGAATGGATACGCCATCGCGTAACTCATCCCCATCTGATCGACCATTTCCATTGGTGTACCCAGGTCGCGCAAGATCTGCTGCCCTGCCCCCAGCGCTGGCGTATTGGTTACCGCACCGGAGAAAATCCCCAGCACTACCGGCAGTGGAATATCAAACAGTTTATGCAGGATGGCGGTAACCAGACCACCGATGATGACGATCAGAACAGCAAACAGGTTGAGGCGTAATCCGGAGACGCGCAATGAGGCAAAGAAGCCCGGCCCTACCTGAATCCCGATAGTATAAACGAACAGGATCAGGCCAAATTCCTGAATAACATGCAGCATATCGCTACTTAATGTCATCCCCGCCTGAGAAACAAAATGGCCGACGATGATCCCACCAAACAGCACGCCGCCAATACCTAATCCTATGCCGCGAAATTTGACGTTGCCGATAAACAAACCGACGACTGCCACCAAAGCCAGAATACTGACCGTTAATGCTATATCACTCATCGTCCATTTCTCTTGAGATAACATTTTAATTACTACGGATTATGGCTGAATCGGTGAAGCAGATTTGCCTTATAGCGCACATTATCACGGGAAAGAACGTGCCGAAATATCTTAAACAGGCGAAATTTAACGCATTGTTGAAGAAGAAAGATAAAAAAAGCCCCACCAGAATGGCGGGGCAAAGAGAATAGCTAGTTAGCTATTTAACGCGGGACGTTCGCTGATAGCGATACGCTGCGCTGCGATGGGTTCAGGCTCATTACGAATTAAATCAATATGCAGTAAACCGTTTACGAAGGTTGCGCCAGAGACTTCCATATTTTCAGCCAGCGTAAAGCTCAGGCTAAATGGCTGATTCATAAGCCCTTGATGCAGCCATTTTTTCTCTTCTTTTGGCTGCTCCGGCGTGCCTTTTACGCTCAGGCGCGTACCTTCCAGTTGAATCTCTAAATCTTCCTGACGGAAACCTGCCAGCGCAAGGGTAATGCGGTAGTGGTTATCGTCGCTTTTCTCAATGTTGTACGGCGGGAAGCTCTGGCTTTCACCGGCGTTTTGCAGTGCGTTGGCCAGTTTGTCAAAACCGATCCATTGACGCATCAGTGGGGATAAATCGAAGTTACGCATAGTCATTTCTCCTTCTAAGAAGCGAGTAAGTACCTGCAAATCCGAAGATTCGCATATGCTCCCTGACGGCGAGCATGGAGATGTCAGGCCGCGCCAGGCGGCCTTAGGGAATTAGTTGATTTCGATACGGCGCGGTTTTTTCGCTTCCGGAATCACGCGTTCGAGATCGATATACAGCAAACCATTTACCAGGTTAGCACCACGAACATGAATGTTCTCAGCTAACTGGAATTTGCGTTCAAAGTTGCGTTCAGCGATGCCCTGGTACAGATAGGTGCGCTCTTTTTGTTCGTCGGCGTGAGCACCTTTCACCACCAGCAGATTATCCTGGGCGGTAATTTCCAGTTCGCTCTCAGCAAAACCAGCCACAGCGATAGCAATGCGGTAATGGTTTTCGTCTACCAGTTCAACGTTATACGGAGGGTAGCCGCCATTACTCTGGCTCTGGTTGTTTTCTAAGTGGTTAAACAAACGGTCAAATCCAATAGCAGAACGGTAAAGCGGGGATAAATCAAAGTTACGCATAATCAATAGCTCCTGAAATCAGCGAGAATGTAAGACCTTCCACAATGGACAGGTCAGGTAGCCAGAACACCCATCAGGCGCGTCCTCATCGGCTACGATGTAAAAATGGGTCTGGAAATGAACTTTTCAAGCCTTATCAGCGGACTTTTTTTTGCAGTTTATGGTCTATTGCATAGACTGAGGGGGCAGCACGAAACGTTAAAGTGCGATAGCCGCCACAGTGCGACGTAATGATGATGTTATTTTCAGCAAGGGATCGCTATAACTCATCAGGCCAACACCCACGATCAACAGATGAATTTATTATGATAAGAAATGTGTTGTTAGCGTTCATGATATGCAGCGGAATGACATTACTCGGAGGATGCTCCAGCGTGATGTCCCATACCGGGGGGAAAGAAGGAACGTATCCCGGCACCCGCGCCAGCGCCACCATGATTGGCGACGATGAAACCAACTGGGGCACTAAGTCGCTGGCGATTCTCGATATGCCGTTTACCGCTGTGATGGACACGCTTTTACTGCCGTGGGATGTGTTCCGCAAAGACAGCTCGGTGCGCTCGCGCGTTGAAAAAAGCGAAGCCAACGCGCAAGCCACCAATGCGGTTATTCCACCGGCCAGAATGCCTGATAACTGATTTAGCGATCAGTTTCGGTGATCCACAGCTGGCCGCCTTCCATCCACGCCAGCCACTGACCATCCGGCGAGAAGACCACGGCGTCCGCAGAAGGTGGATTGGCGTGGTTTTCGGTTAAATACTCAACCTCGCCGCTTTGCGCATGGGCACAAGCAATTCGATTATCCAGCACAAAGCCCAACCATTCTCCTGACGGATGCCAGTTAAATGCAGACTGAATATCCGTTTTGTTATGGGTTAACTGGCGCGGCTCGCCGCCCTGTGGCGAGATAAGCCACAGTTGCACAATGCCGTTATCATCACGCATTAAAAACGCGATTTGCGTACCCTGCGGATTACAGCGCACCCAGTGGCGCGGGACGTTGACTAACCCCGGATAAGCCCGATGGTGGGTAAAGGTTAAACGTCGCTGCACGACGCCGCGCGGTGGCGCGGGCAGGGTGGTTTCCGTTCCACTTAACGGCGCATCACCTGCCGCTTTCCAGCCAGCTTCATCTTGCGGTAACTCAACGATAAACAGCTCCGGCACTTTCTCGCCCTTTGGCGAAAGTGTGTCGCCAATAAACGCCAGCGCGTGATTTCCTACCCATCCTTCTTCATAAGCACGATTGATTTCATCGCTGCCAGGCTGCGGCGTGGGCGTGGTTTTACTCACCAGCACGCACCAGTGGCTACCGCTGTATTCACGCGGATGCTGCTTTTGTACGTTGACCGGGCCAAACGGCGCAGCAACACCGACGTTTCGCAAATCCAGCGCCGGATCGAGTTCATGCATTACATGGTCGTTATAGGTAAAGCTCACCCTTTCACCGTTCGGGCTAAAGACATGCACATGGCTGCCGCCGCGCAGCGCTCCTGGCGTATACGGCGCGGTAATATCCATTGCATCGAGATTGCTCACCTTGCCGCCTTCAGCAATGACTCCGCGTCGATGATGGAAATCGTAATGCCATGTTTCATCAGGATTTTCCGGGCCATGGATGAAAACATATTTCTCTGACTTCGGATGAACGGTCACCACGCCGACGTGTGCGCCCTGTGACGCGCGATAGATAACCTCGACCTCGCCGGTATGGATATTCACACGCTCAATGGTCTCGCCGGTAAACGACGCCCCAGAAGGACGCACGTCAAATACCAGCCACTGGCTGTCGGGCGTCCAGGTATTGGTATTGGTGAGCAGGTGATTACGGGGAGCAAAGGTTATCTGTTTCATGGCGCGGTCCTGATACAAAACGGGTCCCGCCATCATACTTCACAAGGACTTCACTTTCAGACAATAGTCTTTTGCCATCGTGATGAATGTGAGTGAAAAGATGGAACATTTCGACGTGGCGATTATTGGCCTCGGCCCGGCAGGATCGGCGTTGGCACGAAAATTAGCAGGCAAAATGCAGGTGATCGCGCTGGATAAAAAGCACCAGTGTGGTACTGAAGGTTTCAGCAAACCTTGCGGCGGTCTGCTGGCACCGGACGCGCAGCGATCTTTTATTCGCGATGGACTGACGCTTCCTGTCGATGTGATCGCCAATCCACAGATTTTCAGCGTCAAAACTGTCGACGTCGCCGCATCGCTCACGCGTAACTACCAGCGAAGCTATATCAATATTAATCGCCATGCTTTCGACTTGTGGATGAAATCGCTGATCCCCACCAGCGTTGAGGTTTATCACGATAGCCTGTGCCGAAAAATCTGGCGTGAGGATGATAAATGGCATGTCATTTTTCGTGCAGACGGCTGGGAGCAACATATTACCGCCCGCTATCTGGTCGGTGCCGATGGCGCAAACTCGATGGTGCGGCGACATCTCTACCCGGATCATCAAATCCGTAAATATGTCGCTATCCAGCAGTGGTTCGCGGAGAAACATCCGGTGCCGTTCTACTCCTGCATCTTTGATAATTCGATAACTAACTGTTATTCATGGAGTATCAGCAAAGACGGTTATTTTATCTTTGGCGGTGCTTATCCAATGAAAGACGGTCAGACGCGTTTCACGACGCTGAAAGAGAAAATGAGCGCCTTTCAGTTCCAGTTTGGTAAGGCGGTGAAAAGCGAAAAATGCACGGTGCTGTTTCCCTCACGCTGGCAGGATTTTGTCTGCGGTAAGGACAACGCCTTTCTGATTGGCGAAGCGGCAGGATTTATCAGCGCCAGTTCGCTGGAGGGGATTAGCTATGCGCTGGATAGCGCAGACATTCTGCGTTCGGTGTTACTGAAGCAGCCAGAGAAGCTCAATACCGCTTACTGGCGCGCCACCCGCAAACTGCGTTTAAAACTCTTCGGCAAGATAGTAAAAAGCCGATGCCTGACCGCACCGGCTTTAAGAAAGTGGATTATGCGCAGTGGTATGGCGCATATTCCACAGTTGAAAGATTAGCCAACGCGCTTCACATCGCCCACCAGCAGGATGTAAGAGAGCGCGCCAATCAACGCGACGGCGGAGATATAAACCAGTGCAGGTGCGAAACCGTAACCCTGCGCCAGGTACCCCACCACCAGCGGAACGGTGATGCCGCCCAGACCACCGGCGAAGTTAAACACGCCGCCGGTTAAACCAATCAGGCGCATCGGTGCCAGAGAAGAAACCAGCGACCAGGTAATCGAAGCAAAACCGTTACCGAAGAATGCCAGCGCCATCAGGCACATAATCATCATCGGATCGTTAGTGTAGTTAGCGCCCATAATGCAGGTGGAGATCAGCAAGCCGCAGATAATCGGCGTTTTACGCGCAAAGCCCAGTGAAAAGCCCTTACGTACCAGCAGATCCGCGACCCAGCCAGAGAGCAGGACGCCGACAAACGCCGCGAGGAATGGCACCGTGGTCATAAAGCCTGCTTTCAGCGCCGTGATTCCTTTTTCCTGGGTTAAATAGTTCGGGAACCAGGTTAAGAAAAACCACAGTGTAGAAGCCACCGCAAATTGCCCAAGATAGACGCCGATCAGTTTACGATGAAACACCAGTTTCCAGTCTTTGGCTGTTAACGGCTGACGTGCCTCTTTTTTCACCGGCGCATCGCCATCCACCAGACCGCCGCCATCACGAATGTAATCCAGTTCAGCTTTGCTGATACCTTTGGTCAGGCGCGGCGGCTGATAAACCTTAAACCAAATCAGCGACCAGATAATGCCGATACCACCAGTGACAATGAACACCCAGTGCCAGCTCAACATCTCCTGAATCCAGATCAGCAGCGGAGTCAAAAACGCCAGACCGACAAACTGACCAGACGTATAAAAACCAACGGCGGAAGCGCGTTCATGTTCCGGGAACCAGCTGGTCACCATCCGGTTATTGGTCGGGAAAGCAGGCGCTTCGAAAATACCGGTTATCGCACGCAGACCAATTAATGACATTAATCCCGTGGCAAAGCCCTGGAATAAAGTCGCCACTGACCAACCAAATATCGCAATAAAATAAGTCACGCGAGAACCTACGCGATCTAAAAACCAACCGCCGGGGATCTGGCATAGCGTATAAAGCCAGGCGAAGGCCGAAAATACATAACCCATTTCCGCTTTCGTAATGCCGAACTCTTCCTGAATATGGGCGGAAGCCACGGCCAGGTTAGCGCGGTCAACATAACAAATGACCACCGTAATAAAGATCATCACCAGCGTCAGATAACGCCGACGCCCCGGCTTTGCTGCATTAACGGGAATATCCATAGCGAGCTTTCTCCAGATTTTGGGCATAGCGAAGCCGCTCACCATGCCCTGTAATTTACAGAGGGTTATATTTTTGTATTGCTGTTTTAGTGCCCGATGAGGGGCTTACGTGGCAGGAATTACCACTCTGCTACGCTGTTATCTTCATGACGCCAGAGCGGATTACGCCAGTCCGGGGCATTTTTACTGAACTCAATAACTTTAGCTTCGTCGATTTCCACACCTAAGCCCGGTTTCGTTAACGGTTTAAAGAAGCCGCCAACCATACTGAAGTCTTCTTTGTTTTTCACAAAGTCGAGTAACTCCGCGCCTTTGTTGTAATGAATGCCCATACTTTGTTCCTGAAGTACCGCGTTATAGGAAACAAAGTCGATATGCAGGCAAGCCGCCAGTGCAATCGGTCCGAGCGGACAGTGCGGCGCAAGGGTCACATCATAGGCTTCTGCCATTCCAGCAATTTTGTAGCATTCGGTAATACCGCCTGCATGGGAGAGATCCGGTTGCAGAATCGAAATACCGCCTGCCTCCAGCACGCGTTTAAAATCGAAACGTGAGAACATGCGCTCACCCGCCGCCAGTGGAATATGCGTTTGTGCCGCCAATTTCGGGTAGTATTCGGCTTGTTCCGCCAGCACCGGCTCTTCAATAAACAGCGGGCGATACGGCTCCAGTTCTTTAATCAGCACTTTCGCCATTGGCGCGCTGACGCGACCGTGGAAATCAAGACCAAACTCAATCTGATTGCCAAAAGCTTCACGAATTTGTGCCACGGTGTTGACTGCCGCATCTACCGCGCGGGAGTTATCAATTAGCCCCAGTTCTTCACAACCGTTCAGTTTGAAGGTATCGAAGCCGATTTCGCGCAGGGTTTTAATGCCGTCGATAACATCCGCCGGACGATCGCCGCCGACCCAACTGTAGGCTTTAATTTTGTCGCGAACCAGGCCGCCCATCAGTTGCCAGACTGGCGCATTCAGCACTTTGCCTTTGATATCCCATAACGCCTGGTCGATCCCGGCGATGGCGCTCATCAGGATTGGACCGCCACGATAAAATCCGGCGCGATACATCACTTGCCATAAGTCGTTGATGCGCGAAGGATCCTGACCAATCAAATAGTCACCCAGCTCGTGAACTGCCGCTTCCACCGTACGGGCGCGGCCTTCAATCACGGGCTCGCCCCAACCGACCACGCCTTCATCGGTTTCAATTTTCAGGAACATCCAGCGGGGAGGTAAACGATACGTGGTAATTTTGGTGATTTTCATTGCACTGCCTCTCGATACGCCTTAACAAATGCTGCTGCCTGCTGCGCGGTGCGTTCTACGGACTGCCCGGCGCGATAGAGATCGCTGCCTAAGCCCGCCCCAGCACAACCTGCGTCTATCCACTGCGCCAGGTTTTCTGGCGTCACGCCGCCAACGGCAAAGACTGCGATGTCCGATGGCAATACCGCTTTTAACGCTTTGATGTATTGCGGACCAAAAGCCGATGACGGAAATATTTTCAGCGCCTGCGCGCCCGCTTCGAGCGCGGTAAAGGCTTCGGTCGCCGTCGCGCAGCCGGGGCAGACGGTCATGCCGTAGCCCACCGCACGGCGGATCACTTCACTATGGATATTGGGCGTAACGATGAGCTGACAGCCCATCCTGGCGAGCGCATCGACCTGTTCAGGTTTCAGTACCGTACCTGCGCCAATCAACGCCTTGTCGCCATACGCATCAACGATGGCGGGAATGCTTTGCTCCCATTGTGGGGAATTCAGCGGGATTTCAACCGCGTCGAACCCGGCGTCAATCACCGCGCCAACATGCGCCAGCGCCTCGTCGGGCTTAATGCCGCGCAAAATGACGATCAGCGGAAGTTTAGTTTGCCACTGCATGAGCGATGCTCCTTATACCAGCCTGAAATGCCGTGTCGCCCGCCACCGCCGTCACGTCGCAACCCATCGCCTGAAAGGCTTGCTGGTAGCGCGCGGTCAACGATGTTCCGGCGACAAGGATGATGGCGTGTTGATGGGCCACATAGTCGCGCATACTGGCGACCTCTGCGCCAATCAACAAACCAGAGAGAAATTCACTGACCTGTTCACGGGGAAGTGTTCCCAGCACATGCGAGGCGCGAACTTCAAAAAGCTGCGGCAATATGGCGGGCGTATTAAGACCACGCTCAAGGCCAGCCGTGAAGGCATCGGCAGAGTTTTCCTGCGGCGGCAAACCTGCACCAATCAATGAGTGATTTAACAGTAAATGATGTAATTCACCGGTCATCACGGTGCGAAAATCGTTGATTTGCTGGCTATCGGCCTGCACCCATTTGCAATGCGTACCGGGCATGACATAAAGAGAGGAAGGAGCGAGAGCTCGCGCGCCGATCAATTGTGTTTCTTCGCCGCGCATCACATTGTGGTTATCGTCATGAGAGACGCATAATCCGGGAATAATCCAGATATTGTCGCCAACAGACGTTAATTGATCGCCAATAGACGAAAAACGGGCCGGAACAGATAAATACGGAGCTACTTTCCAGCCGACGTTGCTGCCGACCATTCCTGCCATCACCACTGGCGTATTCTCTTCACGCCAGTCGGTCATCACTTCGGCTAACACCGCAGCCGGAGATTTTCCGTTCAGGCGCGTGACGCCTGCTTCTGATTGCCTGCTGTCCAGGCAGTGGTCGCCCTGATAAAGCCAGGCGCGCAGATTGGTCGATCCCCAGTCAATTGCGATGTAGCGAGCTGTCATGTGATTTCCTTTAACCTTCGTGTCGAGCTGGCAATCATGGTAAGCGCCGCCTGCTCTGCCGCATCGCCGTCCTGATGCCGTATCGCATCGAACAGCGCCTTATGTTCCTGGAGCGTTTGCGGCATGTTGGCCTCATCGCCCATCCAGGTTCGTTCAAAAACCGCCCGCTGCAGCGAACTGATCGCAATGCTAAGTTGCTGTAACACCGGGTTATGCACCGACTGCAGCACCGCCTCGTGGTAGCGAATATCCGCTTCGTTAAACGCTTCGCGGTCCTGATTGTTGGCAATCATCTCGTTCAGCGCCGATTCAATCTGCGCCAGATCGCTGGAGGTCGCGCGCTCTGCTGCCCAACGGGCAATCGCCGGTTCCACCAGATTTCGCACTTCGCTCATGGCACTGATAAGCCGTGGATCGTAGTCGTTTTCCAGCACCCATTGCAGTACGTCAGTGTCGAGGTAATTCCACTGGTTACGCGGTGCCACAAACGCCCCGCGATAACGTTTCATTTCAATCAGCCGCTTCGCCATCAGCGAACGGAACACCTCACGGATGATGTTGCGCGAGGTTGCAAACTCTTCACAGAGCTCCGCCTCAGCCGGAAGTGGCGAGCCAGGTACGTATTTGCCGTGAACGATCTGTTTACCCAGCGTAATGACAATGCGATCGGTTTTATTGAGAGTCATGGAGAGTCCTTGTGCTCTGTATGTTCTTCTCTACTTTACCCCGATCGATGCATAACGCGGCAACTTTGTAGTACCAGCGTGATGACGTTCGCGTTTGCCGTGCGTGTAATGTAGTACAAACTTATATTGTTGTACTACAATTTAGATCACAAAAAGAACAATGCATAAAAAATGACATGCGTCGGGCAGAAATCTGAAAAGGGATATCAGGCGCTAAACAGGAGGGAAAGAAGAGTATGCTTTCAACGGCTTAGCTACTCGTTTAAAGGATTAATCATGAAGTTGAATTTTAAGGGATTTTTTAAGGCTGCCGGTTTATTCCCACTGGCGCTGATGCTTTCGGGGTGTATCTCGTATGCTCTGGTTTCCCATACCGCAAAGGGTAGTTCAGGAAAGTATCAATCGCAGTCAGACACCATCACTGGGCTATCGCAGGCAAAAGATAGTAATGGAACAAAAGGCTATGTTTTTGTAGGGGAATCGCTGGATTACCTTATCACTGATGGTGCCGATGACATCGTTAAGATGCTCAATGATCCAGCACTTAACCGGCACAATATTCAGGTTGCCGATGACGCAAGATTTGTTTTAAATGCGGGGAAAAAGAAATTTACCGGCACAATATCGCTTTACTACTACTGGAATAACGAAGAAGAAAAGGCACTGGCAACGCATTATGGTTTTGCCTGTGGTGTTCAACACTGTACCAGGTCACTGGAAAACCTAAAAGGCACAATCCATGAGAAAAATAAAAACATGGATTACTCAAAGGTGATGGCGTTCTATCATCCGTTTAAAGTGCGATTTTATGAATACTATTCACCCAGAGGCATTCCGGATGGTGTTTCCGCAGCATTACTGCCAGTGACTGTTACGCTGGACATCATTACTGCACCGCTGCAATTTCTGGTTGTATATGCAGTAAACCAATAATCAGTAAGCGGGCAAACGCGTTTATGCTGTTTGCCCGTCCACTGATTAATTCAGCACATACTTCTCAATAGCAAACGCCACGCCATCTTCAAGGTTGGATTTGGTGACAAAGTTCGCCACTTCTTTCACCGAAGGAATAGCGTTATCCATCGCCACACCGACGCCTGCATATTCAATCATTGCGATGTCGTTTTCCTGATCGCCAATCGCCATGATTTCTTCCGGTTTAATACCTAACACGTCGGCCAGTGATTTCACACCCGTACCCTTGTTAACGCGTTTATCGAGGATTTCGAGGAAGTACGGCGCACTTTTCAGCACGGTATATTTCTCTTTCACTTCCTGCGGAATACGCGCAATAGCCTGGTCGAGGATGGCGGGTTCATCAATCATCATCACTTTCAGGAACTGGGTATTGGGGTCCATTTTCTCCGCTTCGCAGAACACCAGCGGAATGGTGGCAACGAAGGATTCATGCACCGTGTAGTAGCTGATATCGCGATTTGCTGTATACAGCGTGGTGCGGTCCAGGGCGTGGAAATGAGAACCGACTTCGCGAGAGAGTTTTTCCAAGAAACGGTAGTCGTCATAGCTGAGAGCGGTTTGCGCCACGGTGCTACCATCGGCGGCCTTCTGTACCAACGCGCCGTTATAAGTAATGCAGTAGTCGCCCGGCTGTTCCATATGCAGCTCTTTCAGGTAGTTGTGAACGCCTGCATAAGGGCGACCCGTCGTTAGCACGACATTCACGCCACGGGCGCGAGCTGCGGCAATCGCATTTTTAACGGCGGGTGAAATGGTGTGATCGGGCAGTAGAAGGGCGCCATCCATATCGATAGCAATGAGTTTGATAGCCATGAGTTCCCCAGGTAGATTGGTTCCTGACCCATGCTAACGCGATTCCGCTCAAAAATCAGTACAACACCCGAGGGAAAAGGGGGATGCAACGCGGGTTGCATGCTCCCCATTTGCTTAGCGGAAGAGTTTCCCTTTCAGCAGTTCCATACCTGCGGAAAGCAGATCGTTATTGGCTTGTGAAGACACTTCACCTTGCGGTGAGAGCGCATCAATAATCTTCGGCAATTGTTCTGCCAGTAAACTGGAAGCCGTACTGGTATCCACGCCAAGTTTTTGCCCGAGATCGGACACCGCATTTGTGCCGAGCGCCGATTCCAGTTGCTCGCCGCTAACTGATTGATTGCTCTGCTGATTACTCAACCAGGTTGAGAGAATGGCCCCTAAGCCGCCACTTTGCAGTTTTTCCAGCAGCACCTGAATGCCGCCCTGCTCCTCAACCCAACTTAAAATAGCCTGATATTTCCCCGCATCGCCTTTCAGAAAGGCACCGACAACTTCATCAAAAAGCCCCATGATAATCACCTGTAAAGCGTTACGTGTTGACCCAAAAAGTATAGATTTGCGGGATGATAATTGCGGATTGCAGAAATAAAAAGGGCGGAGATGATCTCCGCCCTTTTCTTATAGCTTCTTGCCGGATGCGGCGTGAACGCCTTATCCGGCCTACAAAATCATTAAAATTCAATACATTGCAAGATTTTCGTAGGCCTGATAAGCGTAGCGCATCAGGCACGCTCGCATGGTTAGCGCCATTAAATATCGATATTCGCCGCTTTCAGGGCGTTCTCTTCAATAAACGCACGGCGCGGTTCAACGGCGTCGCCCATCAGCGTGGTGAACAACTGGTCGGCAGCAATCGCATCTTTAACGGTAACGCGCAGCATACGACGGCTTTCCGGGTCCATGGTGGTTTCCCACAGCTGTTCCGGGTTCATCTCGCCCAGACCTTTATAACGCTGGATGGAGAGGCCGCGACGGGACTCTTTCACCAGCCAGTCCAGCGCCTGCTCGAAGCTGGCTACCGGCTGACGACGCTCGCCACGTTCGATAAACGCATCTTCTTCCAGCAAGCCACGCAGTTTCTCACCCAGCGTGCAGATACGACGATATTCGCCACCGGTGATAAACTCGTGATCCAGCGGATAGTCAGTATCCACACCGTGGGTACGCACGCGAACAATCGGTTCAAACAGGTTTTGTTCGGCATTGGTGTGGACATCAAACTTCCACTGGCTGCCGTGCTGTTCTTTGTCGTTCAGTTCGCTGACCAGCGCGTTCACCCAGCGGGTAACGGTCTGCTCATCAGAGAGGTCGGCTTCCGTCAGCGTCGGCTGATAGATAAGCTCTTTCAGCATTGCTTTCGGATAACGACGCTCCATGCGGTTGATCATTTTCTGCGTCGCGTTGTACTCAGACACCAATTTCTCTAACGCTTCGCCAGCCAATGCCGGTGCGCTGGCGTTGGTGTGCAGCGTTGCGCCATCCAGCGCGATAGAGATCTGGTACTGATCCATCGCTTCGTCGTCTTTAATGTACTGTTCCTGCTTGCCTTTCTTCACTTTGTACAGCGGCGGCTGAGCGATGTAGACGTGACCGCGTTCAACGATTTCCGGCATCTGACGATAGAAGAAGGTCAACAGCAGCGTACGAATGTGCGAGCCGTCGACGTCCGCATCGGTCATGATGATGATGCTGTGATAACGCAGTTTGTCCGGGTTGTACTCGTCACGACCGATACCACAGCCAAGCGCGGTGATAAGCGTCGCCACTTCCTGAGAAGAGAGCATCTTATCGAAGCGCGCTTTCTCAACGTTGAGGATTTTACCCTTCAGCGGCAGAATCGCCTGGTTCTTGCGGTTACGCCCCTGCTTCGCAGAGCCGCCCGCGGAGTCCCCTTCCACCAGGTACAGTTCGGAAAGCGCCGGATCGCGTTCCTGGCAGTCTGCCAGTTTGCCCGGCAGGCCCGCTAAGTCGAGCGCACCTTTACGGCGGGTCATTTCACGCGCGCGACGCGCCGCTTCACGGGCACGGGCAGCATCGATAATTTTGCCAACCACGATTTTCGCGTCGGTTGGGTTTTCCAGCAGGTATTCTGCCAGCAGTTCGTTCATCTGCTGTTCAACCGCTGATTTCACCTCAGAAGAAACCAGTTTGTCTTTGGTCTGGGAGGAGAATTTCGGGTCCGGCACTTTCACGGAAACGACCGCAATCAGGCCTTCACGCGCATCGTCACCGGTGGCGCTAACTTTGGCTTTTTTGCTGTAGCCTTCTTTGTCCATGTAGGCGTTCAGGGTACGGGTCATCGCCGCACGGAAGCCTGCCAGGTGAGTACCGCCGTCACGCTGCGGAATGTTGTTGGTAAAGCAGTAGATGTTTTCCTGGAAGCCATCGTTCCACTGCAACGCCACTTCGACGCCAATACCGTCTTTTTCAGTGGAGAAGTAGAAGATATTCGGGTGGATCGGCGTTTTGTTCTTGTTCAGATATTCAACGAACGCCTTGATGCCGCCTTCATAGTGGAAGTGGTCTTCTTTGCCGTCGCGCTTGTCGCGCAGACGAATGGAAACGCCGGAGTTGAGGAACGACAACTCACGCAGACGTTTCGCCAGAATTTCATATTCGAACTCGGTCACATTGGTGAAGGTTTCGAGGCTGGGCCAGAAACGCACCATGGTGCCGGTTTTTTCAGTCTCGCCGGTAACCGCCAACGGTGCCTGCGGTACACCGTGTTCGTAGATCTGACGGTGAATTTTACCCTCGCGCTGGATAACCAGCTCCAGTTTTTGCGACAGGGCGTTTACTACCGAAACACCAACGCCGTGCAGACCGCCGGACACTTTATAGGAGTTATCGTCAAATTTACCGCCTGCGTGCAGAACGGTCATGATCACTTCCGCCGCCGATACGCCCTCTTCCGGGTGAATACCGGTCGGAATGCCGCGCCCGTCATCCTGTACAGAGACAGAGTTATCGGCGTGAATGGTGACGATAATTTCTTTACAGTGACCCGCGAGCGCTTCGTCGATAGCGTTATCTACCACCTCGAATACCATGTGGTGCAGACCGGTGCCGTCATCCGTGTCGCCGATATACATACCCGGGCGCTTACGCACCGCATCCAGCCCTTTCAGGACTTTGATACTGGAGGAGTCATAAGAATTCGACATCAACGTTTCTCGCTCATTTATACTTGGGTTAATCCGTTATTTTACCCTTTTCCACGGTAAACATCTTCGAATTTTCGTCCGACATGTCTATAACGTGTTCAGCACTGATCGCGCTGACAAAGACCTGTGATTGCGTCGCTTTTAAGCGGCTGGCAAGCAGCCCGCGACGCTCATCATCAAGCTCAGAGGCAAAATCATCTATCAGGTAGAGACACCGCCGCCCGCTTTCACGGGTGAGGAACTCTCCTTGCGCCAGACGTAAGGCGCACATCAACAGCTTAAGCTGCCCACGCGATAAGGTATCTTCCACCGGCGCACCGTCGGCGCGAATGCGTAAGTCCGCTTTGTGCGGGCCGTGCGCGGTGTAGGTTAGCTGGCGATCGCGTTCAAAATTACGTTCCAGCACCTCAGCATATTCTGTCTCTTTCTCCCAGCCGCGCTGGAAAGAGAAAGTCAGAGAAAACTCAGGGAGAAATTGCTTACAGGTATCAGCCATATCGGCCGCGATACCGGCGCTATACTCCGCGCGCCAGGTGCTGATTTGCTCCGCCAGCGGGATCAGTTCTTTATCCCACGGGCGTAGCTGTTCGTAACGTGTCACCTGGCGCAGCGCCGCATTGCGCTGCTTGAGCAATCGCTTGAGATTGCTCCAGGCGGTGAAAAATCCGGGTTCGTTGTGAAAGCATCCCCAGTCGAGGAATGCTCTTCTGTATTTGGGGCCGCCGTTGAGTAAAGTAAACCCTTCAGGCGTTATCAGCTGCATCGGCATCAGGTGCGCCAACTCCGCAACCTTATGCCCGTCAGTACCGTCAATACGGACTTTGCTGTCGCCCTGTTTGTCTTTGGTTAAGCCAATCGCCGTCTCGCGCTCTTCGCCCTGTAATCGCCCGTGGAGAACAAACGCCTCCTGCTCATGGCGAATGACGCGACCAATCTGCAAACTACGAAACGCCCGACCATGGCCGAGCGTATAGATGGCTTCCAGCACGCTGGTTTTGCCACTGCCGTTGGCACCTACCAGAAAGTTAAAGCCGGGAGATAAGGCGAGATCCGCGGTTTCGATATTGCGGAAATCGCGGATCAACAAGCGGGTGAGGGACATTACAGTCTCATTGGCATGACAACATAAGCCGCGCTCTGGCTGGCCGCATCTTCAATCTGCACGCTGGAAACCGAATCGGTCAGCATCATGCGGACGTTTTCGCATTTCAGCGCGTTCAGAACATCCAGCACATAGCTGACGTTGAAGCCGATTTCCATCTCCGCACCGCTATAGGTAACGTCGAGGATCTCTTCCGCTTCTTCCTGTTCCGGGTTGTTGGCGGTGATTTTCAGCTGGTTTTCGCTGACATAAAGACGTACGCCGCGGAATTTCTCGTTAGAGAGAATTGCCGCACGGGCAAACGCCTGCTTGAGCAGATCGCAGCCAGCTTCCAGATGTTTGTCCGGGTTCTTCGGTAGAACGCGGCGGTAATCCGGGAAGCGACCATCCACCAGTTTGGAGGTGAAGATAAAGTCGCCAACGTGGGCACGAATGTTATTGCTGCCAATCTGCACGCGCAGCGGATTGTCGCCGCCGTCGAGCATACGCATCAGTTCAATCACGCCTTTACGCGGCACGATCACCGAATGGCTTGGCAAAGATTGACCAATTGGCATTGAACAGACTGCCAGACGGTGACCATCGGTCGCTACGGTGCGCAGTTCTTCGCCTTCGGTTTCAAACAGCATACCGTTTAAGTAATAGCGAACATCCTGATGCGCCATCGAAAACTGGGTCGCTTCAATCAGACGCTTCATCGTCGCCTGCGGCAGGGTAAATTCGACTTCGCTCTGCCAGTCATCGAGGTTCGGGAAATCCGCCGCTGGCAGGGTAGACAGCGAAAAACGGCTACGCCCGGAGCGCACCAGCATCCGTTCACCTTCCAGCTGCACGGCAATTTCCGCGCCTTCAGGCAGACCACGGCAGATATCAAAGAATTTGCGCGCCGGAACGGTCGTCGCTCCTGGCTCGTGTGGCTGAACCAGCGCAACACGTGCCACCATTTCCATCTCGAGATCAGTACCGGTCAGCGACAACGTACCGTCAGCAACCTGTAACAGCAGATTACCGAGAATCGGTAGCGTAGGACGACCACCTAACGGACCACTCACCTGTTGTAGCGGTTTTAATAAATGCTCACGTTCTACGGTAAATTTCATAGGTTTACGATGACAATGTTCTGATTAAATTTGAAAAATCTTCTTTGATATCGTGGCTCTCTTCACGCAACTGCTCGATCTTACGGCAGGCATGAAGCACCGTCGTGTGGTCACGACCACCAAACGCATCGCCAATCTCCGGCAGACTGTGGTTAGTCAGCTCTTTCGCCAGCGCCATCGCCATCTGGCGCGGACGCGCCACCGAGCGGGATCGACGCTTGGAAAGGAGATCCGCGACTTTGATCTTGTAGTACTCCGCCACCGTCTTCTGAATATTGTCGATGGTGACCAGTTTTTCCTGCAATGCCAGCAAGTCGCGCAGCGCCTCACGCACGAAGTCGATGGTGATCGCCCGTCCGGTAAAGTTGGCATTGGCAATGACGCGGTTCAGCGCCCCTTCCAGCTCACGTACGTTAGATCGTAGACGCTTGGCGATAAAGAACGCCACTTCGCCCGGCAAACGAATGTCGTTTTCGTCGGCCTTTTTCATCAGGATCGCCACACGGGTTTCCAGCTCTGGCGGTTCGATCGCCACAGTCAGTCCCCAACCGAAGCGGGATTTCAAACGATCCTCAACGCCGTTGATCTCTTTCGGATAGCGATCCGAGGTGAGAATGATCTGTTGATTACCTTCCAGCAGGGCGTTGAAGGTATGGAAAAACTCTTCCTGAGATCGTTCTTTATTAGCAAAAAACTGAATATCGTCGATCAGCAGTGCATCTACGGAACGGTAGTAGCGTTTAAACTCTTCGATCGCGTTGTTTTGCAGGGCTTTAACCATGTCCTGAACAAAGCGCTCGGAGTGCATATAAACCACTTTGGCATTCGGCTTGCGCGCCATAATGCCGTTACCCACCGCATGCAGCAGGTGAGTTTTACCCAGACCCGTGCCGCCATAAAGGAACAACGGGTTATAGGCACCGCCAGGGTTATCCGCCACCTGGCGAGCCGCCGCGCGCGCCAGTTGGTTAGATTTACCTTCAACGAAGTTATCAAACGTGTGTTTGACGTTTACGTTAGAACGATAGGTCGGTTCTGCCGGGGCCGGGACGTTATCCCAACCTGAGCGCGTAGAAGGCGCAGCACGTTGCGGCTGCGTTTGCGCCACCTGTGCAGGGGCCGCGACGTTGCTCGTCACTGCCGCTTGTGGCGTTTGCGTCACCGGTTTGGTGCCGACTTCAAAACGCAGCTGTGGGGCATCCGCTCCGCAGAAACTGGTTAGCAGTCCATTGATATTATTAAGGTACTTGTCCCGTACCCAATCGAGGACAAAACGGTTTGGCGCGTACAGGGCCAGCGTGTTATCGCTCAGTTCCGCCTGCAATGGGCGTATCCACATACTGAATTCTGTGGCTGGTAACTCATCCTGCAATCGGGCAAGACACTGCTGCCAAAGCGAAAGTGACACGGCGGACTCCACTCGAACAAAAGTCGATAATGACTAAGGCTGAAACATTCATGATTGTTGACGTACGTCGAAAAGACCCTGCTTGAGGGTGACGCACGAACCGCTGTCTGCGGTTATATGCCCGATCAAGATCCTGCAAAACGATCGGGACCGCGGATCATAGCCTAAACTGCGCAAGAGATCTTCTGTTTCTCACAGATTTTCCCGATTTATCCACAGGACTTTCCAGAACTCGCTAAGTGTAAACGATCCTGCCGCGAGGCGGGCACGATTTACGCCGCATATTGGAAAATTTAATGACCATAGACAAAAATTGGCTTAATCGATCTAATAAAGATCCAGGACGATCCTTGCGCTTTACCCATCAGCCCGTATAATCCTCCACCCGGCGCGCCATGCTGGTTTCCACTGGTGTGAGGTCGTACATTTTCCCTGCGAAAAGGTGCGGAAAAGCGCGGTAAATAAGGAAAGAGAATTGACTCCGGAGTGTACAATTATTACAATCCGGCCTCTTTAATCACCCATGGCTTCGGTGTCCATCGTTTCATTTTTCGGCGGATATCCAATAAAGCCATTGAATTTATTCAAGTTTAGGTAGAAATCGCCATGAAACGCACTTTTCAACCGTCTGTACTGAAGCGCAACCGTTCTCACGGCTTCCGTGCTCGTATGGCTACTAAAAATGGTCGTCAGGTTCTGGCACGTCGTCGTGCTAAAGGCCGCGCTCGTCTGACCGTTTCTAAGTAATAAAGCTAACCCCTGAGTGGTTAAGCTCGCATTTCCCAGGGAGTTACGCTTGTTAACTCCCAGTCAATTCACATTCGTCTTCCAGCAGCCACAACGGGCTGGCACGCCGCAAATTACCATTCTCGGCCGCCTGAATTCGCTGGGGCATCCCCGTATCGGTCTTACAGTCGCCAAGAAAAACGTTCGACGCGCCCATGAACGCAATCGGATTAAACGTCTGACGCGTGAAAGCTTCCGTCTGCGCCAACATGAACTCCCGGCTATGGATTTCGTGGTGGTGGCGAAAAAAGGGGTTGCCGACCTCGATAACCGTGCTCTCTCGGAAGCGTTGGAAAAATTATGGCGCCGCCACTGTCGCCTGGCTCGCGGGTCCTGATAGCCCTCATTCGGGTCTATCAACGCCTGATTAGTCCGCTACTCGGGCCGCATTGTCGTTTCACTCCAACCTGTTCAAGCTACGGAATTGAGGCATTGCGCAGGTTTGGAGTGATAAAAGGCAGTTGGTTGACGGTGAAACGCGTATTAAAATGCCACCCTTTACACCCTGGTGGTGACGATCCCGTCCCGCCCGGACCATTTGATACCAGAGAACACTAACGATGGATTCGCAACGCAATCTTTTAGTCATCGCTTTGCTGTTCGTGTCTTTCATGATCTGGCAAGCCTGGGAGCAGGATAAAAACCCGCAACCTCAGGCCCAACAGACCACGCAGACAACGACCACCGCAGCGGGTAGCGCCGCCGACCAGGGCGTACCGGCCAGTGGCCAGGGGAAACTGATCTCGGTTAAGACCGACGTGCTTGATCTGACCATCAACACCCGTGGTGGTGATGTTGAGCAAGCTCTGCTGCCTGCTTACCCGAAAGAGCTGAACTCTACCCAGCCGTTCCAGCTGCTGGAAACTTCACCGCAGTTTATTTATCAGGCACAGAGCGGTCTGACCGGTCGTGATGGCCCGGATAACCCGGCTAACGGCCCGCGTCCGCTGTATAACGTTGAAAAAGACGCTTATGTGCTGGCTGAAGGTCAAAACGAACTGCAGGTGCCGATGACGTATACCGACGCGGCAGGCAACACGTTTACCAAAACGTTTGTCCTGAAACGTGGTGATTACGCTGTCAACGTCAACTACAACGTGCAGAACGCTGGCGAGAAACCGCTGGAAATCTCCACCTTTGGTCAGTTGAAGCAATCCATCACTCTGCCACCGCATCTCGATACCGGAAGCAGCAACTTCGCACTGCACACCTTCCGCGGCGCGGCGTACTCCACGCCTGACGAGAAGTACGAGAAATACAAGTTCGATACCATTGCCGATAACGAAAACCTGAACATCTCTTCGAAAGGTGGTTGGGTGGCAATGCTGCAACAGTATTTCGCGACGGCGTGGATCCCGCATAACGACGGTACCAACAACTTCTATACCGCTAATCTGGGTAACGGCATCGCCGCTATCGGCTATAAATCTCAGCCGGTACTGGTTCAGCCTGGTCAGACTGGCGCGATGAACAGCACCCTGTGGGTTGGCCCGGAAATCCAGGACAAAATGGCAGCTGTTGCTCCGCACCTGGATCTGACCGTTGATTACGGTTGGTTGTGGTTCATCTCTCAGCCGCTGTTCAAACTGCTGAAATGGATCCATAGCTTTGTGGGTAACTGGGGCTTCTCCATTATCATCATCACCTTTATCGTTCGTGGCATCATGTACCCGCTGACCAAAGCGCAGTACACCTCCATGGCGAAGATGCGTATGCTGCAGCCGAAGATTCAGGCAATGCGTGAGCGTCTGGGCGATGACAAACAGCGTATCAGCCAGGAAATGATGGCGCTGTACAAAGCTGAGAAGGTTAACCCGCTGGGCGGCTGCTTCCCGCTGCTGATCCAGATGCCAATCTTCCTGGCGTTGTACTACATGCTGATGGGTTCCGTTGAACTGCGTCAGGCACCGTTTGCACTGTGGATCCACGACCTGTCGGCACAGGACCCGTACTACATCCTGCCGATCCTGATGGGCGTAACGATGTTCTTCATTCAGAAGATGTCGCCGACCACAGTGACCGACCCGATGCAGCAGAAGATCATGACCTTTATGCCGGTCATCTTCACCGTGTTCTTCCTGTGGTTCCCGTCAGGTCTGGTGCTGTACTATATCGTCAGCAACCTGGTAACCATTATTCAGCAGCAGCTGATTTACCGTGGTCTGGAAAAACGTGGCCTGCATAGCCGCGAGAAGAAAAAATCCTGATTCGGTGAGTTTTCGCTAAAATAAGGGCGGTCAGTTGACCGCTTTTTTTCTTTTCGTAGGGCGGATAAGCACCGCGCATCCGCCACACAAAGCAACAGGAACATCATGAGCGATAATGACACTATCGTAGCCCAGGCCACGCCTCCGGGACGTGGCGGCGTTGGCATCCTGCGCATCTCCGGCTTCAAAGCCCGTGAAGTTGCCGAAACCGTGCTGGGTAAACTGCCTAAGCCGCGCTACGCCGATTATCTTCCGTTTAAAGACGCCGACGGCAGCGTGCTCGATCAGGGGATTGCGCTATGGTTCCCTGGCCCGAACTCGTTCACCGGCGAAGATGTGCTGGAACTGCAAGGTCATGGCGGTCCGGTGATCCTCGACCTGCTGTTAAAACGCATTCTGACCATTCCCGGCCTGCGGATTGCTCGCCCTGGTGAGTTTTCCGAACGCGCGTTTCTTAACGATAAACTTGACTTAGCCCAGGCCGAGGCGATTGCCGATCTTATCGACGCCAGTTCGGAACAGGCGGCCCGTTCGGCACTTAACTCGCTGCAAGGCGCATTCTCCGCACGGGTTAATCATCTGGTAGAAGCCCTCACCCACTTGCGCATTTACGTCGAAGCGGCAATTGATTTCCCCGATGAAGAGATCGATTTCCTCTCCGACGGAAAAATTGAAGCCCAGCTCAATGACGTTATTGCCGATCTTGATGCAGTGCGTGCTGAAGCACGTCAGGGTAGTTTGTTGCGCGAAGGGATGAAAGTGGTGATTGCCGGACGTCCTAACGCCGGTAAATCGAGCCTGTTAAACGCGCTGGCGGGGCGTGAAGCGGCAATCGTAACCGATATCGCCGGAACTACGCGTGACGTGCTGCGTGAGCATATCCACATTGACGGAATGCCGCTGCATATCATCGATACCGCCGGGCTACGTGAAGCCAGTGACGAAGTAGAACGTATTGGTATCGAGCGCGCGTGGCAGGAAATTGAACAGGCCGACCGCGTGCTGTTTATGGTCGATGGCACCACAACAGACGCCGTGGATCCGGCAGAGATCTGGCCGGAATTTATTGCCCGTCTGCCAGCGAAACTGCCGATCACCGTGGTGCGCAATAAAGCCGATATCACCGGCGAAACGCTGGGAATGAGTGAAGTGAACGGTCACGCGTTAATTCGTCTCTCGGCAAGGACTGGTGAAGGCGTGGACGTGCTGCGTAACCATCTCAAACAGAGCATGGGCTTTGACACCAACATGGAAGGCGGCTTCCTGGCGCGTCGTCGCCACCTACAGGCGCTGGAACAGGCAGCGGAACATCTACAACAGGGCAAAGCGCAACTGTTGGGAGCCTGGGCAGGTGAACTGCTGGCGGAAGAGTTGCGTCTGGCACAGCAGAACTTAAGCGAAATCACCGGGGAATTTACTTCAGACGACCTGCTGGGGCGGATTTTCTCCAGCTTCTGTATTGGTAAGTAACCGCGCTTACGAAGCCGTATTCTTACTGTCAGATGCGGCTTCGCTTCATTGTTAGCACTCCTGTTATTCCTCAACCCTTTTTTTAAACATTAAAATTCTTACGTAATTTATAATCTTAAAAAAAAGCATTTAATATTGCTCCCCGAACGATTGTGATTCGATTCACATTTAAACAATTTTAGAATAGACAAAATTCTTGAGTATTATACTGTAGCCTCGTGTCTTTCGAGGATAAGTGCATTATGAATATCTTACATATATGTGTGACCTCAAAATGGTTCAATATCGACAATAAGATTGTCGATCACCGCCCTTAATTTACCCTTCTGTAGCCATCACCAGAGCCAAACCGATTAGATTCAATGTGAACGATTAGTTTGCTATATCTTAATTTTGCCTTTTGCAAAGGCCATCTCTCGTTTATTTACTTATTTTAGTAAATGATGGTGCTTGTATATATACATGGCGAATTAATGGATATTGCAGATGTAATATTCACAGGGATCACTGTAATTAAAATAAATGAAGGATTATGTAATGGAAAACTTTAAACATCTCCCTGAACCGTTCCGCATTCGTGTTATTGAGCCAGTAAAACGTACTACTCGCGCTTATCGTGAAGAAGCAATTATTAAATCCGGTATGAACCCGTTCCTGCTGGATAGCGAAGATGTGTTTATCGATTTACTGACCGACAGCGGCACCGGGGCGGTAACCCAAAGTATGCAGGCAGCGATGATGCGCGGCGACGAAGCCTACAGCGGCAGCCGCAGCTACTATGCGTTAGCCGAGTCAGTGAAAAATATCTTTGGTTATCAATATACTATTCCGACTCACCAGGGCCGTGGCGCAGAGCAAATCTATATTCCGGTACTGATTAAAAAACGCGAGCAGGAAAAAGGCCTGGATCGCAGCAAAATGGTGGCATTCTCTAACTATTTCTTTGATACCACGCAGGGCCATAGCCAGATTAACGGCTGTACCGTGCGTAACGTCTATATCAAAGAAGCCTTCGATACGGGCGTGCGTTACGACTTTAAAGGCAACTTTGACCTCGAAGGATTAGAACGCGGTATTGAAGAAGTTGGCCCGAATAACGTGCCGTATATCGTTGCAACCATCACCAGTAACTCTGCAGGTGGTCAGCCGGTTTCACTGGCAAACTTAAAAGCGATGTACAGCATCGCGAAGAAATACGATATTCCGGTGGTAATGGACTCCGCACGCTTTGCTGAAAACGCCTATTTCATCAAGCAGCGTGAAGCAGAATACAAAGACTGGACCATCGAGCAGATCACCCGCGAAACCTACAAATATGCCGATATGCTGGCGATGTCCGCCAAGAAAGATGCGATGGTGCCGATGGGCGGCTTGCTGTGCATGAAAGACGACAGCTTCTTTGATGTGTACACCGAGTGCAGAACCCTTTGCGTGGTGCAGGAAGGCTTCCCGACATATGGCGGCCTGGAAGGCGGCGCGATGGAGCGTCTGGCGGTAGGTCTGTATGACGGCATGAATCTCGACTGGCTGGCTTATCGTATCGCGCAGGTACAGTATCTGGTCGATGGTCTGGAAGAGATTGGCGTTGTCTGCCAGCAGGCGGGCGGTCACGCGGCATTCGTTGATGCCGGTAAACTGCTGCCGCATATCCCGGCAGACCAGTTCCCGGCACAGGCGCTGGCGTGCGAGCTGTATAAAGTCGCCGGTATCCGTGCGGTAGAAATTGGCTCTTTCCTGTTAGGCCGCGATCCGAAAACCGGTAAACAACTGCCATGCCCGGCTGAACTGCTGCGTTTAACCATTCCGCGCGCAACATATACTCAAACACATATGGACTTCATTATTGAAGCCTTTAAACATGTGAAAGAGAACGCGGCGAATATTAAAGGATTAACCTTTACCTACGAACCAAAAGTATTGCGTCACTTCACCGCAAAACTGAAAGAAGTTTAATTAATACTACAGAGTGGCTATAAGGATGTTAGCCACTCTCTTACCCTACATCCTCAATAACAAAAATAGCCTTCCTCTAAAGGTGGCATCATGACTGATCAAGCTGAAAAAAAGCACTCTGCATTTTGGGGTGTTATGGTTATAGCAGGTACAGTAATTGGTGGAGGTATGTTTGCTTTACCTGTTGATCTTGCCGGTGCCTGGTTTTTCTGGGGTGCCTTTATCCTTATCATTGCCTGGTTTTCAATGCTTCATTCCGGGTTATTGTTATTAGAAGCAAATTTAAATTATCCTGTCGGCTCCAGTTTTAACACCATCACCAAAGATTTAATCGGTAACACCTGGAACATTATCAGCGGTATTACCGTTGCCTTCGTTCTCTATATCCTCACTTATGCCTATATCTCTGCTAATGGTGCGATCATTAGTGAAACGATATCAATGAATTTGGGCTATCACGCTAATCCACGTATTGTCGGGATCTGCACAGCCATTTTCGTTGCCAGCGTATTGTGGATAAGTTCGTTAGCCGCCAGTCGCATTACCTCATTGTTCCTCGGGCTGAAGATTATCTCCTTTGTGATCGTGTTTGGTTCTTTCTTCTTCCAGGTCGATTACTCCATCCTGCGCGATGCCACCAGCACCACTGCGGGAACGTCTTACTTCCCGTATATCTTTATGGCTTTGCCGGTGTGTCTGGCGTCATTTGGTTTCCACGGCAATATTCCCAGCCTGATTATTTGCTATGGAAAACGCAAAGATAAGTTAATCAAAAGCGTGGTATTTGGTTCGCTGCTGGCGCTGGTGATTTATCTCTTCTGGCTCTATTGCACGATGGGGAATATTCCGCGCGAAAGCTTTAAGGCGATAATCTCCTCAGGCGGCAACGTTGATTCGCTGGTGAAATCGTTCCTCGGCACCAAACAGCACGGCATTATCGAGTTTTGCCTGCTGGTGTTCTCTAACTTAGCTGTTGCCAGTTCGTTCTTTGGTGTCACGCTGGGGTTGTTCGATTATCTGGCGGACCTGTTTAAGATTGATAACTCCCACGGCGGGCGTTTCAAAACCGTGCTGTTAACCTTCCTGCCACCTGCGTTGTTGTATCTGATCTTCCCGAACGGCTTTATTTACGGGATCGGCGGTGCCGGGCTGTGCGCCACCATCTGGGCGGTCATTATTCCCGCAGTGCTTGCAATCAAAGCTCGCAAGAAGTTTCCCAATCAGATGTTCACGGTCTGGGGCGGCAATCTTATTCCGGCGATTGTCATTCTCTTTGGTATAACCGTGATTTTGTGCTGGTTCGGCAACGTCTTTAACGTGTTACCTAAATTTGGCTAAATCCTTCAAGAAGCCAGCCATTCGCTGGCTTCTTGCCTCTCAGGAAATCACTTATGTCCAAATGGCAACTCGCCTGATCCTCCTTCACCACGTATGCTTTGCGTCACCTTACTATCAGGACGCTTTAGCCCATGTCCCGCTTTTTGATTTGTAGTTTTGCCCTGGTTTTACTTTATCCCGCCGGGATTGATATGTACCTCGTTGGTTTACCGCGCATCGCCGCCGATCTCAATGCCAGCGAAGCGCAGTTGCATATTGCGTTCTCCGTATATCTGGCGGGGATGGCAGCTGCGATGTTATTTGCCGGTAAAGTGGCCGATCGTTCAGGGAGAAAGCCGGTCGCCATACCCGGCGCGGCGCTATTTATTATTGCCTCGGTGTTCTGTTCACTGGCTGAAACCAGCACGTTATTTCTTGCAGGCCGATTTCTACAGGGGTTGGGCGCAGGCTGTTGTTACGTAGTGGCGTTCGCCATTTTGCGCGACACGCTGGATGATCGACGTCGGGCTAAAGTGCTGTCATTACTCAACGGTATTACCTGCATCATTCCGGTGTTAGCGCCAGTGCTCGGACATCTGATTATGCTTAAATTCCCGTGGCAGAGTCTGTTCTGGGCGATGGCAATGATGGGCATCGCGGTACTGATGTTGTCTTTGTTTATTTTAAAAGAAACGCGCCCAGCGTCCCCCGCTGCTTCGGACAAACCACGAGAAAATAGCGAGTCGCTGCTTAATCGGTTTTTCCTCAGCCGTGTTGTTATCACCACCCTCAGCGTTTCGGTGATCCTCACTTTCGTCAATACATCGCCGGTATTGCTGATGGAAATCATGGGTTTTGAGCGCGGAGAATACGCCACCATTATGGCGTTGACCGCTGGCGTCAGCATGACCGTTTCATTCTCCACGCCATTTGCGCTGGGAATTTTTAAGCCACGTACGTTGATGATCACCTCGCAGGTGTTATTCCTTGCAGCGGGGATCACCCTTGCCGTTTCACCTTCCCATGCGGTTTCTCTGTTTGGTATCACGCTGATTTGCGCCGGTTTCTCGGTAGGTTTTGGCGTAGCGATGAGTCAGGCGTTAGGACCATTTTCATTACGCGCGGGCGTAGCCAGCTCGACCTTAGGTATTGCGCAGGTTTGCGGTTCGTCACTGTGGATTTGGCTGGCAGCGGTGGTTGGTATCGGCGCATGGAATATGCTGATCGGGATTCTGATTGCCTGTAGCATAGTGAGCCTGTTGCTGATTATGTTCGTCGCGCCTGGACGCCCCGTTGCCGCTCATGAAGAAATCCATCACCACGCTTGATCTCAATCTGCTGCTCTGTCTGCAACTGCTGATGCAGGAGCGCAGCGTGACCAAAGCGGCGAAGCGGATGAACGTGACCCCTTCAGCAGTGAGTAAGTCGCTGGCAAAGTTAAGAGCGTGGTTTGACGACCCGCTCTTTGTGAACTCACCGCTGGGGCTGTCGCCCACACCGCTAATGGTCAGCATGGAGCAAAATCTGGCGGAATGGATGCAAATGAGCAATCTGCTGCTGGATAAACCGCACCACCAGACACCGCGCGGCCTGAAGTTTGAGTTGGCGGCGGAATCGCCGCTGATGATGATCATGCTTAATGCGCTGTCGAAACGGATCTACCAACGTTACCCGCAGGCGACCATCAAACTACGTAACTGGGATTACGATTCCTTAGATGCCATTACTCGTGGTGAAGTGGATATTGGTTTTTCCGGTCGCGAAAGCCATCCTCGCTCGCGGGAGCTGTTAAGCTCGCTACCGTTAGCCATTGATTATGAAGTGCTGTTTAGTGATGTACCCTGCGTCTGGTTACGCAAAGATCATCCGGCACTGCATGAAACGTGGAATCTGGACACCTTTTTACGTTATCCGCATATCAGCATTTGCTGGGAACAGAGCGACACCTGGGCGCTGGACAATGTGTTACAGGAGCTGGGGCGCGAACGCACGATTGCTATGAGCCTGCCGGAATTTGAGCAGTCACTGTTTATGGCAGCGCAACCCGACAATCTGCTACTGGCGACCGCGCCGCGCTACTGTCAGTACTACAATCAACTCCATCAACTGCCGTTGGTTGCTCTTCCTCTCCCGTTTGACGAAAGCCAGCAAAAAAAGCTGGAAGTTCCTTTTACCCTGCTGTGGCATAAACGGAACAGCCATAATCCGAAGATCGTCTGGTTACGGGAAACCATTAAAAACCTTTACGCGTCGATGGCATAACCGAATCGTATGAAACGCGACCCAATTTCACAATAAAATGTAAAAAAGTTGTAATAAGCTTGTCTGAATCGAACTTTTAGCCGCTTTAGTCTGTCCATCATTCCAGTAAATGATTACTCTTATATTCATAATGGACCATTAAGCATGGAGCGAAAAATGGCGACTCACTTTGCCCGAGGGATTTTAACGGAAGGACATCTGATTTCTGTTCGTCTCCCCTCCCAGTGTCATCAAGAAGCCCGAAACATTCCCCCTCATCGTCAAAGCCGTTTTCTGGCGTCCAGAGGTTTACTCGCAGAACTGATGTTCATGCTGTATGGCATTGGCGAATTGCCGGAAATCGTCACCCTGCCGAAAGGTAAACCGGTTTTCAGTGATAAAAATTTGCCTTCGTTTTCTATTTCCTATGCCGGGAATATGGTTGGCGTGGCGTTAACAACGGCTTTGTTGAATAAATCGAACTTTTGCTGAGTTGAAGGATCAGATCACGTAT
>OLOC01000176.1_pt1 | contig 57466 bp, 40 predicted proteins | sample 1643111 | NCBI WGS metagenome assembly OLOC01 (sample SAMEA3136633, study PRJEB25190) | human gut metagenome
CGGCCTCCTTCGAGCCGACCATCGACTACGTGGTCACCAAGGTGCCGCGCTTCGCGTTCGAGAAGTTCCCCGGCGCCGACCCGCGTCTGACCACGTCGATGAAGTCCGTCGGCGAGGCCATGGCACTCGGCGGCAACTTCCAGGAGTCGCTGGGCAAGGCCATGCGCTCCATCGACAAGCGCCACATGGGCTTCAGCTGGGATGGTGACAAGCCGGACGAAGCCGAGGTCGCCGAACTGCTCAAGGCCATCACCGTGCCGACCGAGCACCGCTATCTGCAGATTCAGCGCGCTCTGTGGGGCGGCGCCACCGAACGGCAGATCTTCGACGCCACCAAGATCGACCCGTGGTTCGTCAAGCAGCTGGCCCTCATCAACCAGACCGCGATGGAAGTGCGCGACGCCGAGAAACTCACCGCCAAGCTGCTGAAGAAGGCGAAGCTCGCCGGCCTGTCCGACCTGCAAATCGCCCACCTGCGCAATCTCGGTGACGAGGGCGAGAACACGATTCGCGAGCTGCGCTGGACCTACGGCCTGCGCCCGGTCTACAAGACCGTCGACACCTGCGCCGCCGAGTTCGACGCGGTCACGCCGTACTACTACTCCTGCTACGCCGACGAGACCGAGCTGCGCAAGCGCGACCGCGAGGCCGTCATCATCCTCGGCTCCGGCCCGAACCGCATCGGTCAGGGCATCGAGTTCGACTACACCTGCGTGCACGCGGTGCAGGAGCTCGGCAAGGACTATGACACGATCATGGTCAACTGCAACCCCGAGACCGTCTCCACCGACTACGACATGTCGAACCGGCTGTACTTCGAGCCGCTCACCTTCGAGGACGTGCTGGAGATCTATGAGGCCGAGAAGAAGATGGGCCCGGTCAAGGGCGTCATCGTCCAGCTCGGCGGCCAGACGCCGCTGTCGCTGGCCGCGCGACTCAAGGCCGCCGGCGTGCCGATCCTGGGCACCACCCCGGAGTCCATCGACCTGGCCGAGAACCGCGAGCTGTTCGGTGAGGTGCTGCGTCGCGAGCACATGAACGCGCCGCGCTACGGCACCGCGCTGTCGCTCGAAGAGGCCCGCGAGGCCGCCCACAACATCGGCTATCCGGTGCTCGTGCGCCCCAGTTACGTCCTCGGCGGACGCGGCATGGAAATCGTCTACGACGACGCCCAGTTGACCAAGTACGTCAACCGTGCGCTCGACGAGGCCAAGGCCGACACGGTCGTGTCCGGACGCCTGCCCTCCCCGCTGCTCATCGACAAGTTCCTGCAGGACGCCATCGAAATCGACGTGGATGCCCTGTTCGACGGCGAAGAGCTGTACATCGGCGGCATCATGGAGCACATCGAAGAGGCCGGCGTGCACTCCGGCGACGCCGCATGCACGCTGCCGCCGAGTACGCTGTCCGACGACCAGATCCGTCGCCTTCGCGAAGGCACCTACGCCATCTCCAAGGGCTGCGGTGTCAAGGGCCTGATCAACGTGCAGTACGCCTTCATGGCCAACACGCTGTACGTCATCGAAGCCAACCCGCGTGCCTCCCGCACCGTGCCGTTCGCATCCAAGGCTACCGGCGTGGCCCTGGCCAAGGCGGCCGCCCGCATCATGGCGGGGGAGACCATCGCCGATCAGCGGGCCAACGGCCTGCTGTTGCCCAAGGGCGACGGCGGTGACATCCACCGTGGCCAGCAGGTCGCCATCAAGGAGTCCGTGCTGCCGTTCAAGCGCTTCCGCACGCCCGTCGGCAAGACCGTCGACATCCTGCTCGGACCCGAGATGCGCTCCACCGGCGAGGTCATGGGCTTCGACCGTGACTTCCCGCACGCCTTCGCCAAGAGCCAGCTCGCCGCATACGACGGCGGACTGCCTACCAGCGGCAACGTCTTCATCTCCGTCAACGACACCGACAAGCGGCAGCTGCCGCTGATGGCCGTCCGTCTGGTCGAGCTCGGATTCTCCATCTGGGCCACGGAGGGCACCGCGTCCGTGCTGCGCCGTTACGGCATCGACTCGAAGATCGTCGACAAGATCAGCACCCGCGTCGACTCCGACCCGGATGCGGCCGTCAAGGTCGAGCACGCCGTCGGTGGCATCGGAAAGAACGTGGTCGAGCTCATCGAAGAAGGCAAGATCGACATGATCCTCAACACGCCGAATTCCCGGGGATCGCGTTCCGACGGATATTCCATCCGCGCTGCGGCCATCGCGGCCGACCTGCCCCAGTTCACCACCATGACCGAGTTCTCCGCCGTGCTGATGGCCATCGAAGCCGTCAAGCACAACGATTACCAGATCATGAGCATCCAGGAGCACGCCAAGCAGCTGTTCGAGTTGGAGAGCCAGGAATAAGTTAGGCCAGGAGCAATCATGACACACGCCAGCAGTGAGGAAGAAATCAAGGCCATGCGGTCGGATTTCGGACTGCGCCTCAGCAGTTCGATGGCCCAGTACGGCCCCTTGTGCGTCGGCATCGACCCGCACAGGAAAAACCTCACTGACTGGGGGTATAACGTCGACGCGGAAGGCGCGGAGCTGTTCTCCATGCGCATGCTTCAGGCCATGCGAGATCGCGCCGCCGCTGTCAAATTCCAGGAGCCCATGTTCGAGCGCTACGGGTCCAAGGGATTCGCGGCGCTCGAACGAGTGCTCTACGCCGCTCGTCAAATGGGCATCATCACCATCGTGGACTGCCTCCATGGAGGCCTGTCCACCACCATCTCCGCCATCGCGGACGCATACTTCAAGCCGGGCGCCCCTCTGCTGGCCGACGCCATCACCCTGCTGCCGTACTATGGCGCACGCTCACTGCGGGGCCTCACCAATGAGGCCCTCAACAACGGTCGCGGCGTCTTCATCGCCTCCCTGACCTCCAATCAGGAAGGCGCCAGCATGCAGACGGCCATCCGCCAGAGCGGCGACTTCAAGGGCAAAACCGTGGCGTTCGGCATCGCCAGCACTGCCCAGAAGTTCAATGACGACATCGACGGTATGGGCTCGGTCGGGCTCATCATCGGCGCCACCATAGGCCAGTGGATCGCCGACAGCGGTGTCGACCCGGCGAAATTCACCGGTCCCATCCTTTCCCCGGGCTACGGCTGGCAGGGCGCCGAGGCCAAGGACCTCAAAACCGTCTTCAAAGGCACCAAGGGCAACGTTCTGGTGACCGTATCCCGTTTCATCGCCGCCCATGGGCCCGATATTTCCGCGCTTGCCCAAGCCACCGAGGCCATCGCCATCGACGTCCGGCAGGCGCTCTACGAAGCCATGAAAGAAGGCGAGGACAAGGAGAAAGACGGTATGGGAACCATTACCGCATCACTGCAGCAGACCCCGGCCGAGCCAGCGGCCACTCCCGACGATGATGGCACACCTCGCAAGCGCCTCGTCGTCCTCACCGGCCCCGCCGGTGTGGGCAAGGGAACCGTCGAGAACATCCTGCGCAAGAACCATCCCGGCGTCTGGGTCTCCGTGTCCGCCACCACCCGCAAGCCGCGGCCCGGCGAGGTCAATGGTGTCAACTACTGGTTCCTCGACGACCAGCAGTTCACCGACAAGGAAGAGGCCGGCGATTTTCTCGAAACCGCCACGGTCCACGGCCTGGCCCGCTACGGCACGCCCCTCAAGCCCGTTCAGGAACACCTCGCCGAAGGCGTCCCCACCATTCTTGAGATCGACCTGCAAGGTGCCCGACGCGTCAAGCAGCGTGCCAAGGAGCTCGGTCTCGAAGTCGTCTATGTGTTCATCGCCCCGCCCAGCTTCGACGAGCTCGTTCGCCGGCTCAAGGGACGCGGCACCGAAACTCCCGAGGAAGTCGCCAAGCGTCTGGAAACCGCTCATGTCGAACTCTCCGCCGAAAACGAATTCGACGTCACCATCGTCAATGATGATGTCGATAAGGCGGCGGAGGACCTGTGGCGGGTCATCGCCTCCGAATACGGCATCACGGAGTGACCGCCGAGCGGCACATCTGACTGCCGGACCGTTGCCGCTGGTTGCCGCTGTATTATGCGCCCCTTATCCAGCCAGAGTCCCATCCGCATGCACTGCGATGGGACTTTTTCGGTATACGCATCATCTTCCATCCGCCCACAGTCCCATTTATGTCGTCTGATGTGGGATCATGGCCGGGTTGGGAATGGCGGACTTGTCGAAGTGCCGTGGTCGTGGACTGGCAGCCAGGCGTCTAGCGGGTGCGCAGACGGTAGGCTTTCCAGATATCGCTGAGTTTTTCGCCGTTCGACGTACGCTTCCACACATCCAATCCGGCGCTGCGACCGCCTGCCGCGCGTGCCGCGGCCGTGGGCGACGCATATTCCGAGCCGTCCTCAAGACGGAAGCGCCCCTCCTGGGTCACGGTCACCAGCCAACGTTCGCCCTTGCGCGGTCGCTCCCATACCAAAGTCTCGCCGGGAATCAGCAGACCGGCGGCGACGACCTGCTTGATGGTGACACGCTGTGAACCGCGCGTCTGCCGGGAGCCTGCGTCGCCGGAAAGCTGCTCCGGGGGTTTGCTCGTCAGATCGGCATGGCTCTCGTCATAACGGATGTCCCAGTATTCGGCAAGCAGGCGAATCGTCTCCTTCTGCCGGTATCCCAGCATCGCCGGCGTGCATTCGTTGAAGTCGGCAATCTGCTTGGTCAGCGGGAAACGGCAGGAGTCGGCACGCAGCAGCACGCGGTCGCGACGGCGCCCGTACTCCGTGAGCCGGTCGATCTGCCCCTCCTTGCCTTGCATCAGCACCATATTGCCCAGACGATACATCCAATAGTCATGCAGGTCCGCCGTCCAGGAAGAGAACGACGCCGCCGACGCGATATCCAGAGGCATGATCGGTACGACCGCCAGCGCACGCGGGCGCGGAATGCGAGCCCCGGCACGCTGCTCGTTGGCCCGAACCAACAGCAGACGCACCAGATCAGGGTCTCCCTGCAACTCGCCATGCAGCCTGATCAGGGCACCTGCCCGGTCGGCGGCGCTGACGGACAGTCCGCGTACCAAGCGAACAGGGAATCCCTTATCCAGATCGCGGATCGCAGCTGCGGTGTGCCCACGACGGTCAATGGCACTCCGACGATTCAGCATATCGACACCGGCCACCTGTTCCAAAGCGCACAGAATCTCGCCCAAGCGCTGTCGGTCATGCGATCCCAACGGGTCGGCCGTCCTGCCGCAGTCCCGTGCCGAATGCGAACCACGTTGGGCGAAGAACGAGACCTCGGGGTCGCCGAGGTTCCTGAACGAATGCGTCAGCGCCCACATCGCCACGGCTTTCCACTCATGATGCCGATAGTCGTTCAGCGCCTCCAGCCTGCCTCGAACATCATCCGGCAGCACGGTATCCGACGGGCGCTCAAGAATGCGCCACGCCATGGCATACGGGGCGAGAACACCGTCGATGAACGCCTCAATGGAATGACCGGCGAGATAATGGTTCAGCACGTCGGAAAGGAAGTCCTCGATCAGTTTGCCCGTCGCGGGCTTGTGCGTGAGGATGAGATGCAGGTACCGGAAGAACTCCTCCACGCGGGTGGCGTCATCGCCCAGCGGATCCATGATGTCATCCCAACGGGAGGCGTACGTGTCCACCGCGGCGGCGGGCAGTCCTGACATCGCCCGGGCCTTGAACACATCCGATGGCGTCAGGGGGAGGCCGCGCATGTTCATGACGTCGAAAATACGATGCGCTCCATCAAGGTCATCGGTGGTGACGATGACCAAGGTCACCGAATTGACCAGATAGGATGCGAACCGGTGGCGTTCCTCCTCGTCAAGCTGTGCCAATGCATCGTATGCCTGCTTTGTGTTGACGATGATGTTGCGCTGCGCATTCGAGGAGCAGTCCTCATCGTTCATGTCGAACAGCGCCTCCAGATTGCCTTCCTGAACGTATTCGCGGAAAAATGCGGCGTCGCGTTCACGGAGTGTCAGCCGGGGTTGCGAGGTGATGCCGCGCAGCTTGTCTCCGGGCTCGACGATCAGAGCGTCCAGCAGACGCATCCATTCCTCGTCATGTTCGAGGTCGCGCAGCGCGGCGATGATGATTGACAGCGAGACCAGACGCTGCTGGCCGTCGATGACCGAGAAGCTGGTGTCGCCTTCCCGCACGAGAATCAGAGAACCGAGGAAATACGGCGTTTCCGGTGATTTGCATGCCTCCTCAAGGTCGCTGATGAGCTGCAGGATGTTCTCCGGTTTCCAGATATAGGCGCGCTGGAAGGATGGGATGGACAACTGATAGTCCGGAGTGAACACCTTGCCCAGTGGTTTTTCCGTCGCGTTGATTGCCATGACGCCCCCTCATCGGTAGCTGCTGAGCATCAGCGTACCAGCGGGTCGGTATGGATGCGCTGGCGGCGACTTGCGTGACGGCGCCGTTACAGGTCCGCTCGTTCGACAAGCCGTGCCATCTGCACGCGCCCCATGTCGAGTTTGTCCGCGGCACTGGAGAGATGCGCTTTCGCGGTGCGTTCCGATATGAACATGCGTCCTGCGATCTCGGCGTTGGTGCAGCCTTCGGCGGCGAGCAGCACGGCTTCGCGCTCCCGGGAGGGCAGCGTGTCCAGCAGGGCCCGAGCCTCGTCACGCCTGGACTGGGGACGCTGCATGCTCAGATCATTGATGAGCTGTCTCTGGCTGGCCGGATTGAACTGCGGGGTCCCCTCGCATATGCCGACTATGCGGCGGATGATGTCCTCCGGCGCGTCGGTCTTGGATACGAATCCCTCGGCGCCGGCCTCCACGGAGCGTTCCACCGTGTTGGACGGGTTCAAGGATGTGAGGATCAGCACGTGAGGAGGATTGCGAAGCGCGCGAAGACGACGGGTGGTCTCGATGCCGTCGATGCCGGGCATTGCCACATCCATGAGAACGACGTCCGGGTGTTCGCTGTCGGCGTTTCGCACGGCGGTGGCTCCGTCGGTTGATGTGGAGACGACAGAGACACGCCCCTGCGAGTAATCGCGGAGAATCATACTCATCGCCTGGTACACCAGCGGATCGTCGTCTATGACGCTCACGGTGATGACGTGCTGTTCGGAATCGTTCACGGCTTCATTCTATCGGCTTGACAGGCGATCCACGGCATTGCCACGTCGAGATGGAAGACATGGTGGTCGTCGTGCCCGTATCGGCATGTCCCGCCGGCCGTCTGCACCCGTGCCGTCAGGCCGGCAAGTCCGTTGCCGTCCGTTGCGGATGGGATCTCGCGCTCGTTCGGGGCGGAGAGACCGCGCTTCATGGGATTGCTGATGTGGATATGGATGCCGTTGTCGGGGTTCATCGTGACTTCCACAGACACCGGCTCACCCTCGGCGTGTCTGCGGGCATTGGTCAGCCCCTCTTGGATGGCTCGGTATGCGATTTTCCCTGTGCCCTCATCGAGGTCGGAGAGCTGCTGGATGTCTATCCAGGTGTTGATGCGCATGCCGGCGGAGCGCGCATCGTTGATCAGGGCGTCCAATGACGGGCGTGTCATTGACGTTTGCGGGGCGGGAGCGAGCTGCTGACGTGCCTGTTGGGGGTGACGGAGCATGCCGATGATGGAATGCGCCTCATCCAAGGCTCCTGCGGATTGCCGTCGAATCTCCTCGGATTTCTCCTCGATAAGCGAAGCCTGATTCCGCAATTCGGGGGTCAGCATCTGCCCCGTCTCATGTGGGTTCGTCGCATCGGCAAGCTGGATGAACGCCCGTGCCTCGCCCTGCAGGGCACTGGCGTTCAAGGCGATGAGGGACAAGGAATGAGCGAGCGTGTCGTGGGCTTCGGCTGCGATGGCGTCGGCCAGCTGCTGATCGGTGAGATTGCGATGCAGGCTCACCGCATAATCGCTGATGGCCTGGGTCTTGGTAGCGGCCTCGTCCAATTGCACTCGTGACCGGATATACAGTCCCGCCAGAATGGCGATGAGGACGGCTATCAGCTCCACCACAACGGCTGTGGCTATGATGGTCGGCCTCCCCTCAAGCATCGCGGCATGGCCCGAGGCGACATCCGAATCCGGCTTGATGAAGATGGCCGATTGCCACATCGAGGAGTTGAACGGGCGCAACGTGTCGCGCATCTGCCCCCAGACCCCGACCAGCGTCGCCGCGACGATGGCGCGGATGATGCGCTGCCTGCCGCGGCGTCTTGCGATCAGCGATGTGAGCGCCATCAGCATCGGATCATAGGGAAAGATCAATATGACGGCGCAGCAGATCCAGAACACCGGTTCCGGGTGCTTGTCGCGTGCAAGCAGCAGGAACGGGAACGCGAAGGCCAGTAGGGAACTCGCGATGAACCAGACGTACATGGCGTTGACCGGATTATTGATGTACCGGGTGGCTGCGAATGAAGTCTGCACCAGGCACATGAACGCGGAAACGGTGATCATCACTGCGGTGCACCATACGCGCGTGCGCACGGCGACGGTGTCCTCGTCGGACGTCGTCGCCGGGAGCGGTCCTCCCGCGCGGGGGTGGGGCGAGAAATCATTCATGGCATCCACTCTACGGGGTCAGGTCTTTCCGCGCCATCGAACGCGGGTTCATTCTTATCTGCCCGAAAGGGCAATCGGAAATGAACGTTCGTCCACTGATGCAAACGTGCGAACTCCGATAGCGTGGATGGTGCATAACTCACCGAGATCAAGAAGGAGAATGCTATGTCGCACGGTATCAAGGGGGAGACGTCCGCACAGGGTACCCCCAAAGGAACCACGATCTGCGGTATCGTAGGCGTCGTCTTTGGCGCTTTGGGGCTGGTCCTCAGCTTTATCCCGATCGTGAACAATATAGCGGCCATCCTAGGCGCCATCGGCGTGGTGCTGGCGATCATCGCCATGGTGGGGACGTTCCGCGGCAAGAAGGCGGGCAAGATACTTTCCATCGTCGCGGCGGTGCTGTCGGTGCTCGCCATCGTCATCACTCTGGCCATGCAGTCCGCAGCCAGCAAGGCCATTGATGAGGCCATTAACGGTTCCGGCACGTCACAGAGCAAGTCGTCCGACGCGAAAAAGAGCGGCGACGATTCCTCCAACGACGGTTCCGCGAACAACGATCCGACGAACAATGACTCCACCGATACGACCAAGGCATCGGGGGAGCAGGACCAGGAGGGTGATCTCAAGAACCTCCATGTCACGATCGTCTCCGCGGCGAAATCGGGCAACGACTATGAAGACAAGCCTACGGTGATGGTCACGTACGAATGGAAGAACAATTCAGGCAAGAACAACTCCTTCGCCGCGCTGGCGCATCCCCAGGTGTTCCAGAACGGACAGGCCCTGGACACCGCCGTCTATCTTGACCAGCCGACCGGATATGACATGAATTCATATACGGCGGAGATCCAGCCCGGAGCGACAGGAAAGGTGACCCTGGGATACGTGTTGAAGGACGAGTCGACCATCACCGTCGACGTGACCGACCTGTTCTCCATCGATGACTCCCGGAAAGTCGTGCACACGTTCGACCTGAAATAGACGAATAGGCAGGCGTTGCTGGTGTGATGCTCAAGGCTGAACATTAATGATTTGTTCAGCCTTCTCCGTTACGATGAAGCGTACGCAAACAAAGGAGCCAGCATGACATTTGGACAGCAGCCAGGCAACGGCGATCCCTATTACGGCGGCAATCAGCAGCAGCCCGCATATGGGCAGCAGCAATACGGACAATCACAGTATTCATACGCGCCCAACGGCACTGCGGCGATCAACGCCCAGACCATCTACAGCCGTGAGCAGGTGCAGGCGGCCCAACGGGCATCCGTCACCAGGGCATACGGCGAGATGACGCTCGGCCTTATCATCACGGCCGTCGTCGCGGTCGTCGCGCAGATGACCGGCGCATACGTCTCCTTCATCGAGTCAACCGGCCTGATCGGCTTCTTCGGATTCGCGATCGTACAGGTTGTGCTGGCCGTGGCGCTGGGCGCCCGCATCATGAAGATCAAGGCATCGACCGCCCGTGTCATGTTCTACGTGTACGCGGCGCTGATGGGATTCACTCTCAGCTCCATCTTCCTGGTGTACAGCATCTCCGACATCGGCGTGGCCCTGGTCCTGTGCGCGGCGTTCTTCTTCGTGCTCACCATGTTCTCGTTGACCACGAAATTCGACATGCTCAAGGCCGGCCCCATCCTCATGGTGGGCCTGGTGGTGCTGATCATCTCCCAGATCGTGCTCATGTTCGTTCCGGGCAGCACGACCGGGATGCGTATCATCTGCGCCTTCGGCCTGATACTGTTCGCCGGCATGACCCTGTACGACGCTCAGCAGACCCGTGCGCTGTTCAGCGCCTATGAGGCCCAGGGGCCGGAGATGATCAAGAAGATCTCCATCATCTGCGCGCTGAACCTGTATCTCGACTTCGTGAACATGTTCCTGTACATCCTTCAACTGTTCGGCAGCCGAGACTGATATCACTGGAACGGTACCGTCATAGCCGATTCCGCCAATACGGATATTGTCACGACGGCAGATGCGATGGCCCATCCCGCAGCCGCGGGATGGGCCATCATCGTTCAGATGCCCATCGCGCGAATCAGCGAGGCCATTCCATCATCGTTCGGGGCCGGTCACGGCGATACGCTAGCGTGAATGCTCATGAAGCAGCAGGAAATGGCCGGTATGGCATGTCTTGTGTTGACCTCGCTGATTTGGGGATTCGCGTTCGTCTCCCAGGTGCAGGGCATGGCATCGATGTCGCCGTTGTTCTTCAACGCCACGCGGTTCACCTTGGGGGCGATTTCGCTGATCCCGTTGCTGCTGTGGAAGCGTTTGCGACGATGCCGGGAATCGGGGAAGACGGTTGGCGCGGGGAACCGTGAGGCTGGCGATGACGAACATGACATGATCGCCGGCAGCGCACTGTCGAACCCGCTCATCGTCGGAATGATATGCGGTGTGTTTCTGTTCGCGGCGAGCACGCTGCAGCAGTACGGCATCATGTTCGGCCGTTCGGCCGGCCGCGCCGGATTCATCACCGCGCTCTACATCGTCATGGTGCCGTTGCTGGCGTATCTCGTCCTTCGCCGCGCAGTGCGCATGATGACTTGGATGGCGGTGGGCGTGGCCGTGGCCGGATTCTACCTGCTGTGCATCACGGACGGCTTCGGTTCCCTGACGCTGGCCGACTGCCTGCTGCTGTTCACCGCGGTCCTGTTCGCCGCTCATATCCTGTCGATTGATACGCTGGGAGCGTGCGTCGACGCGCTGACACTGTCATTCATCCAATTCGTGACGACCGCGGCACTCAGCTGGGCCGGCACGCTGATCGAAGGCTCCATGGACTGGAACGGGGCAGGGCAGGCGTGGATCGCCGTGCTGTATGCGGGAATCGGGTCAGTCGGCGTCGCCTACACGTTGCAGGCTGTAGGCCAACAGTGGGTGCCGCCGACCCGCGCATCGCTCATCATGTCGCTGGAATCGGTGTTCTCGGTCATCGGCGGCGCATTGCTGTTGGGCGAGACGATGACGGTACGCGGATACCTCGGCTGTGCGCTGATCTTCGCGGGTATCGTGCTCGCGCAGATGCCCGGTGTCGGCCGCAGACGATTGGCGGTGAACAAGACCGGAAAACGGGATCAGTGAACGCGATCGGGGAATGCGACCGGAAAACAAGAAAGACAGAATCCCGCTGATCGGCCGTCAGACGGATCCGTTCCCGTCAGCGAGGGCGGAGGATGCGTGACGGGGGCCGATTCGACCAGCTTGGTCGGCTTTCGGTGTCTCCTCGACCTGCGGCGCGCCGTTGATGTCGCGGTGGATGTTCTGCATCTGGGTCTCGATGTTCTGCAGGCTCCGTGCGCAATCAAGCAGCGTCTGCGAGTGCTCGGCGAGCTTTGCGTCCGGCAGATCGGTCTTGTAGCGCAGGGCGTGCTCCAGACTCGCCCAGTAATCCATCGCGATGGTGCGGAACTGGACCTCCACCGGGGTGTAGTGGGCACCGGATGAGAGGAACACGGGCACCGCATAGATGACGTGCAGCGACCGATAGCCGTTCTGTTTGGGGTTCTTGATGTAGTCCTTGACCCGCAGCACGGAGATGTCGTTCTGCGCCGACAGATAGTTCGACACGGAGTACACGTCGTCGCGATAGTTGCAGATCACGCGGATGCCTGCCACATCGAACAGGTTGTCCTTGATCGACGACACGGTCACCGGCAGCGTCTTGCGCTTGAGCTTGCCGAGGATCGAGTTCACCGACTTGAGACGGCGTTCCATGTGATGGATGGGATCATGCGAGAACCGCACCTGGAACTCCGAATCAAGGATCTCCAGTTTGGTGCTTATCTCATACATCGCGCCTTCGTAGACTTGCATGAGATTCACGAATTCGGTGAGTTCTTCCGGCGAAAAAGACCCCCGGTCCATGCCCACGGCATCGAGTCGGGTTTTCAGGTCATTCGTGTTTATGCGGCTTTGTCGGTCAAGTATCACGGTTCACCATCATAGCCGAACTCTTGCGGAGGAACTGAAAAATCGCAGCACGCTGGTGCTGGCTTGGGCAATCGTTACGATGGTTGACTATGAACGAAGACATGATGACCGAGTCGGAGCGCACCTCCACATTGACGGACCCGACCCTTGGCGCCACAACGGGGCGCGGCAAGGGCGTATTTTACGTGCACACACTGGGATGCCAGATGAACGTGCATGATTCCGAGCGAATCGCCGGTGTGCTCGAAGATGACGGATACATCCCGGCGACCGAGGAACAGGCGGCGGACAAGGACGTCGACCTGATCGTCATGAACACGTGCGCGGTGCGGGAGAACGCCGCGGAACGCATGTACGGCACCATCGGCCTGTGGGCGGACCTCAAGCGCACGCATCCGAACATGCAGATCGCGATCGGCGGATGCATGGCCCAGCTTGACCGCAAGAGGATCGCACAGAAGGCGCCGTGGGTGGATGCGGTGTTCGGCACGAAGAACATCGGCTCGCTGCCGCGCCTGCTGGATCAGGCCCGCATGGCGGGGACCTGCCAGGTCGAAGTGGCCGACAAGCTGGACTATTTCCCCAGTCAGCTGCCGGTCGCCCGTGCTTCGAAGGTGTCGAGCTGGGTATCCATCTCGATCGGCTGCAACAACACGTGCACGTTCTGCATCGTGCCCACCACGCGTGGCAAGGAGCATGACCGCCGTCCCGGCGACATCCTTGCGGAGATTCGCCGATGCGTGGATGAAGGCGCCAAGGAGGTCACGCTGCTCGGCCAGAACGTCAACTCGTTCGGTTACGGCATCGGCGACCGGTATGCGTTCTCCAAGCTGCTGCGGGCCTGCGGAGACATCGAGGGATTGGAGCGTGTGCGTTTCACGTCGCCTCATCCGGCGGCGTTCACCGACGACGTGATCGCGGCGATGGCCGAGACGCCGAACGTCATGCACCAGCTGCACATGCCGTTGCAATCGGGCTCCGACAAGATCCTGCGTGCGATGCGTCGCTCCTACCGTTCCGCCAAGTTCCTGGATATCCTGCGCAAGGTGCGCGAGGCGATGCCGGACGCGCAGATCAGCACCGATATCATCGTCGGATTCCCTGGCGAGACGGACGAGGATTTCGAGGCGACGATGGATGTGGTGCGTCAGGCGAGGTTCCAGTCGGCGTTCACATTCGAATACTCGCCGCGTCCCGGAACCCCCGCGGCCGAAATGGAGCAGGTCCCGCATGAGGTCGTGCAGGAACGGTTCGACCGGCTGGTGAAGCTTCAGGAGCAGATCACGGAAGAGGAGCTCGCCAAGTTCGAGGGCCGTGACGTCGAAGTGATGATTACCGGGGCCCAAGGCAAGAAGGATTCCGCGACACATCGCGTCACCGGTCGTGAACGGACCGGCGTGCTGGTGCATATCGGCGTGCCGGACGGCGAGCCGATGCCGCAGATCGGTGATTTCGTGACCGCGACCGTCACCCATGCCGGTCGCCACAACCTCATCGCCGACCCGGATGTCAACGCCGGCCAGACGTATGCGGTCCGCCGGTGAGCGGGACAGACACCGCGATATAAGCGAGACGACATCATGAGTGAGACCGTGAACGAGACCATGAACGATGTGACCATGACCGATAAATTGACGAATAATGACATGGCGTCGAACGTGACCGGCCCGGCCTCGTCAGGCTCCGAAGGCCGGTCAGCAAACCCGTCCGTGGCGATGCCGAGGGTCGTCAGCATCGTCGGGCCGACCGCGTCCGGCAAGACCGGCCTCGGCATAGCCGTCGCCCGGGCGCTGGCGGAACGGGGGGAGCGGGCCGAGATAGTGAACGCGGACGCCTACCAGATGTACCGCGGCATGGACATCGGCACGGCCAAACCGACCGCGGACGAGCAGGCGGCGGTTCCGCATCATCTGCTCGACATCATCGATCCGGACGAGGCCATGTCGGTCGCCAGATTCCAGCAGGTAGCGCGAGCCACCATCCATGACCTGCAATCACGCGGAATCCGCCCCATTCTCGTCGGCGGGTCCGGCCTGTATGCGCGGGCCGCCATCGACGACATCTCGTTCCCCGGCACCGATCCTGATGTGCGCAGGCGACTGGAGGAACGTGAGCGCAGCGAGGGGGCCGGAGCGCTGTTCGACGAGTTGCGGGCGAAGGACCCTCAGGCCGCGTCGCGCATGGACCCCCACAACCCGCGTCGTACCATCCGCGCGTTGGAGGTCATCGAAGTGACCGGGCGTCCGTATTCCGCCAGTCTGCCCCGCTACCGGTACGTCATCGCCTCAGTGCAGATCGGGCTGGACCTGCCCCGCGAGGAGCTGGACCAGCGCATCGACATCCGCACCAAGCAGATGCTGGAGGGTGGTTTCATCGAAGAGGTGGAGCGGATCCGCCCCCATCTGGGAGCGACCGCCGGGCGGGCGCTGGGCTATCAGCAAGTCATCGATTACCTGGACGGGCTGTGCGATCTGGATGACACGTTCCGAGACATCGCGCAGAAGACCAAACGGCTCGCCCGCAAGCAGATGGGATGGTTCGGGCGTGACCCGCGCATCCATTGGCTCCATGCGCTCAATCCGCGACTGGTGGATAACGCGATGGCCGTTATCGACCATGCCGACGCGGGCGATTACGACCCGATCGATGCGCAGGCGGACGAGTACACGCAACATCATCTGGGCGACCTGCAGTAATGGCAGAGCGGCCCGTGGCGACCGGTACCCCGTGGTGACCGGCAACAGAGTCGCCGCGGCTTCGGTCAGTGGGCGGGCCCCTGCTCCCAGCCGGCGATCAGGAAGACCCGCGTGGGGTTCGCGGGGCGCACGATGTCGGCGAACATCTGGCTGAAGGCGTTGATGTCACCTCGATATGCGGCGTGTTTCGCCTGCTTGTATGACTCGCGCGTCACGCCTCCCCAGTCGAGATCCCACCCGGCGTCATGCGCGAGACGGGACGCGAAGATGCGAAGCGTCATGGCGTTGCCTCCCTTGAACGGGTGCAGGTAGCCCAGTTCGTCGTAGACGTGGGCGAGCTCCCGGACGAACACGCCCCGGTCGAGGTTGTCCAGGTTGCGTTTGTCGGCAAGCTCGGTCGAGATGTTCAAGGCGCCGGTCTCGATCAATTGCGCGGGAAAGAACGCCTCGGGGTTCTTGGCCTGATGCCGCTTGTCGGTGACCTCGCGGGTGACGTTCGAGGTGCGCAGCTGTCCGGCGTCGGAGAACACGCCGTCGAACAGTCCCCGGTGGATGGCGATGAGCTCGGCAAGGTCGCCGCTTGGATTCCAACGGCGTTCAGCCAACAGCACCGTTCGGGCGAACACGCTGCTGGCGTGGTCGGTGGCATGATCGTCAAGGCTCCCGTCGGCGAGCCTGCCGCTGACGATCCCGGAGGTCTCCCGGTCCGCGGTGTCGATCAGAGCGGATACGTCGTTGTCGCCCCGCTCGTATCCCGCCGCGGCGCGCATCGTCGCATCGCCCGGCGTCATCGCTTCCAATGCGCAGTTTTTGAGTGCAAATGCGACTGCGCTCGCACGTTCTGCTGGAGTCATAGTTAGATGGTACATGCGCCGATGCCCCTCGCGCGGGTTTTGACGCGAATTGATCGGGAAAATAACGGGTGATGGGTAGAATCTGAAGACGCTATGGCACGAACAACATCCTCATCAGGCAATGGTCCTTCCAACGACTCGCCGCGTGGCACCCGCACGCAGCGTGCTTCGTCGCGCGGCGGCGAGACCGGGAAGAGAGCTTCCGGCGGGCGTGGCGGCATGGGGGACGATGCCCGCACCCCGGTCGAGGAGCCGCTGTGGAAGCGGATCATTCTCGCGGTTCCGCGCGGCTTCGGCTCACTGGTTCGGTCGGTTGCCGGAGTGGGTGAATTCGACCCCGTGTATCGCCGGGATGGCCTGTGCTTCCTGCTGATCGTGCTCGCCGTATTCTTCTGCGCTTCCGAATGGTTCCGCGTGAACGGGATCATCGGCCGGGTGCTGCATGCGTTCTCGGCCGGCGTGCTGGGCGTGATGAGCGTCGTGTTGCCGGTGCTGCTGGTGATCGTGGCCATCCGTCTGATGCGCAACAGCGGCAAGAATTCCGACAACCCCCGCGTGGTGAGCGGCTGGGCGATACTGTTGTGGTCCGTCTGCTCGATCATCGACGTGGTCGTGGCCGCCGACGCGCGTTCGTTCGACATCGGCCTGCTGCAAAGGGCCGGCGGACTGCTTGGTTTCGTGCTGGGCTCGCCTTTGGCATGGGGATTGTCGAAGGTGTTCGCCGTCATCGTCTTCGTAGTAGTCGGCTTGTTCTCGCTGCTGATGATCACCCGCACCCACGTCACTCAGGTGCCGGATCGCGTCCGCACCATCGCTGCCATGATCTCGCAGCGTTCCCTGCATCCTCGGCAGGAGCCGGATTCGGCCGCGCAACAGGATCAGTTCCCCAACGAGGTGCGTGTGGGTGACGGCGATGAGACTCTGGCGTTCGCCGAGGGCGTCCCCGCCCATGACGGTACGGACGAAACTGAGTCGGACTCCGTGGGCGCGAAGGGCGGATGGTTCTCCCGTCTGTTCCGGCGCAAGTCCGCGGAGAAGACGGATGACGCGTCACTTGACCGGTATGCGGGGGATGACCCGTTCTCCCACGCGGCGAGTCGGCATGGGCAGGCCGCCGAGACATCACTGGACGCACGCGGCAATGTCATGCCCCGCACGGTGTCCTCCACCATGGGCGCGATGGCCGGAGCAGCTGCCGGCGCCATGTCCGGCGCCATGTCCGGGGGCGTGGCGGCGGCCCACGCCGCCGATGCCGTCGCGACGATGACATCCGGCATGGCCGCCGCACACCCCGGTGCCGCATCTTCCGGTACCTCAGGCGTACCGGCGTATGCGACGGATCCCGACGGGGCGGCCGGGAGTGCGAGGTTGGTCTCATCGACGGTTGCCGGTACGTCCGATCCGTGGGCGGCGATGCCCGCCGCGGGCGCTGCCGGTGCGATTTCCCCCATGTCCCCGGATGCCTCCTCGGGCACATCGGCCGGTGCGGGCGAGAACATGAATCCCAATGTGGACGACCCTGCGCTTGCGGCGCCGGACGCCCCGTACCAACTGCCCGACCTGAACATGCTGTCGCACGGCCAGCCTCATGCCGTACGCACGCCGGCCAATGACCGCGTGATCCGCGCGTTGACCTCCACGTTCCAGCAGTTCAACGTCGACGCGAAAGTCGTCGGCTTCCTGCGCGGCCCGTCCGTCACCCAGTACGAGGTCGAGCTCGGCGCGGGCGTCAAGGTCGAGAAGGTCACGAACCTGCAGCGCAACATCGCCTACGCGGTGGCCAGCTCCGATGTGCGCATCCTCTCGCCGATCCCCGGAAAATCGGCGATCGGCATCGAAATCCCGAACGATGACCGCGAGATCGTCCACCTCGGCGACGTGCTGCGCTCCGACAAGGCGATGAACGACCCGAACCCCATGCTCGCCGGCGTCGGCAAGGACGTGGAGGGCCATTTCGTCACCGCCGACCTGACCAAGATGCCGCACCTGCTGGTGGCGGGCGCCACCGGCTCCGGAAAGTCGAGCTTCATCAATTCGATGCTCATGTCGATCATCATGCGTTCCACGCCCGAGCAGGTGCGCCTGATCATGGTCGATCCCAAGCGCGTGGAGTTGAGCGCGTATGCGGGCATCCCGCACCTGCTCACACCGATCATCACCGATCCGAAGAAGGCCGCACAGGCGCTCGAATGGGTGGTCAAGGAGATGGACGCACGCTACGACGACCTGCAGTTCTTCGGATTCCGCCACGTCAAGGACTTCAACGAAGCCGTGCGCGCGGGCAAGGTGCATGCGCCAGCCGGTTCGAACCGCAAGGTCGCCCCGTACCCGTACCTGCTCGTCGTCGTAGACGAGATGGCCGACCTGATGATGGTCGCCAAGAACGACGTCGAAAGCTCGATCCAGCGCATCACACAGCTGGCGCGTGCCGCGGGCGTGCACCTGGTGCTCGCCACGCAGCGCCCGTCGGTCGACGTGGTCACCGGCCTGATCAAGGCGAACATCCCGTCCCGACTGGCATTCGCCACATCCTCCGCCACCGATTCGCGAGTCATCCTCGATTCGGTGGGCGCCGAGACGCTGATCGGCCAGGGCGACGCCCTGTTCCTGCCTATGGGCTCGATGAAACCCATCCGCGTGCAGGGATCGTGGGTGAACGAGTCCGAGATCCGCAAGGCCGTCGAGTTCGTGCGCACACAGCGCAAGCCGCACTACCGCGAGGATATCGAGCAGATGGCGCAGGAGGCCGAGAAGAAGGCCGTCGAGCCGGATGAGGACATCGGCGACGATATGGACGTGTTGCTGCAGGCGGCCGAGCTGGTGGTCACCACGCAGTTTGGTTCCACATCGATGCTGCAGCGCAAGCTGCGCGTCGGCTTCGCCAAGGCCGGCCGACTCATGGATTTGCTGGAGTCGCGTGGCGTTGTCGGCCCGTCCGAAGGCTCGAAGGCCCGTCAGGTACTCGTCCAGCCCCAGGATCTGCCTGCGGTGCTCGCGTTCATTCGTGGCGAGACCGATGCGATGCAGGCCTCTGCGCCCGCCGCGGCCGCGCAGCAGGGCGAATTGGCGTAGTGGGTGCCAAGTCGGCCTGACCGGCAGGCCTGACCCGGCCATGATGCAGCCATATCTGACGGGATTCCCAGAGAACTCGAACCGTATATTCATCCAAGGTAGGAGTGTGGGGGTATCGTGAACACTATGGAAAACGATATGCAAAACGATACAACGGAACGCTCGGCGACCGCCAAGAAGTCGCTGCTGGACGGCTGGAACGCACCGCCGAACCTCGTCACGTATTCGCGCATCGTGCTGGTCGTGATATTCCTCGGCCTGTACATCGCCGCAGGCTCGTGGGGAGAGAACAACATCCCCATGCGATGGGCCGCGGCCGTGCTGTTCATCGTCGCCGCGTCCACCGACAAGGTGGACGGGTGGATGGCCCGCAAGTACAACCAGGTCACCGAACTCGGCAAGCTGATGGATCCCATAGCCGACAAGCTGCTCACCTGCGCCACTCTGATCGTGGCCGCGGTGTTTGGCGAGCTCGGTCCCGTCTGGCTCGGCTGGATCATCGTCGCGCTGTTTCTGCTGCGTGAGGTGGGCATCACCGTCATGCGCTTCTTCGTCATCGACAAGGGCGGCAAGGTGATCGCCGCCGCCTGGCCGGGCAAGCTCAAGACGCTGTTCCAGTGCATCGGCCTGTCGATGCTGCTGCTGCCCGTGTGGGTGTTCAATCCGGCCCAGACCGCGCCGGTGTGGATGACGGGATATTACACGCTGACGTACGCCCTGATATACATCGCGCTGCTGCTGTGCCTGTATTCGGGGGCGATATATCTGATCAACACGTTCGGGAGCCACAAGGACTGAGCGAGTGGACGCCGTCGTGCCTGCGCACGGCGGCGTTTTTGTTTGATGGCGTTTGATGGAGGGGGATTGCGATGAATGATGCCGATTCGTGCCGTTGCGACGACATGGCCGCGCGGATTCTGCGGTTTTGCGAGGCGCATGACGTGAAGATAGTTGCGGCGGAGTCGTTGACCGGCGGGCTGCTGGCCGATGCGTTCGTGCGCGTGCCGGGCGCATCCCGCGTGTTTCTCGGGTCGGCGGTCACCTACGACATTCGTGCCAAGGCGTCGATTCTGGGGGTCGACCGCGGTTTGTTGGAACGCGAAGGGGCCGTGCATCCCGAAGTGGCCCGACAGATGGCGGCGTCGGTCGCCGGGCTGTACGGGCAGCCCGAATACGCTGACCGTGTCATCGGATTGTCGACCACCGGCGTGGCGGGGCCCGGACCGGATGGAGACAAGCCCGCGGGACTGGTGTATGTGGGAGTGCGGATTCCAGCCGCCATAAGCCCTGACGGCGTGCCGTCCGTGACCGCCCACGAGCTTCATCTGACGGGTGGGCGCGAGGAGGTCCGTCGCGGTGCCGTATTCAGCCTTGTGCAAATCGTGAGCCATTTCACAGGAGATATGCAGGAATAAACCGCCGCCGGCGGTGTTGAACACAGTGGAAGCACTTGGACGATATGAAAGGAGGGTCTCATGGAAACGATGACCCGAACGGGCGAGCGGATGGAAACGGCTGGCATCCCCGTCAAGCAGGTGCAGCTGGGTACGGCCAGGATGCGTGATCTCACGCCGGCGCAGCGGCGTGCCGTGTTGTTCGCCCAGCAGCAGGTGCTGCGGGTGCGTGCGGCGAAGAAGGCCAAGGATGAACGGCAGGCGGAACTGAATCGTATGCGTATGGAGGAGGATTCCTTCGAACCGCGTCAGCGCGCGGTCTCGCGTGGCGTCGAGGCGTTGCCCGAGGGAAAGGATGTGTCGCTGCGCGAGGCCATCGGCCATGTGCTGCGCGATCTTCGCACCCGCGACAACAAGACGTTGCGTGAAGTGAGTGAGAAGGCCGGCGTGTCGCTGGGCTATCTGTCCGAGGTGGAGCGCGGGCAGAAGGAGGCAAGCTCCGAACTGCTGAGCTCCATCGCGGGATCACTGGGTGTAAGCACCGCGCAGATGCTGCGGCTCGTCGCCGATTATCTGGATTCGATCGGCGAATAGCGATTTGCGGCGCCGGATGCCGCGTGCATATGCATATCGTCGTATCGTGTGCATGAGAGGAACCGTCCGCATGGGCTTGAGGCCCGGCGGGCGGTTTCGTCGTGTTCGGGGGTGTGGCGTCGATTGGTATGCCGGCATTCGCGGCGGCGGGGCCGGGTTAGACTGGGAGACATGCGAGAACGGGAATTCTGGGAACTGGTGGATGAGGTGTTCGGTCATGGGTATGGCCGGAGCCTGGTCCAGGATCAGCATCTTGACGCGCTCGCGGGACTTACCGCGGCGCAGGCGCTGTCTGCGGGGGAGCAGCCGCGCGTGGTATGGAACGTGCTGTGCGACCATATGGACGTTCCCGATCCCCAGCGTTGGGGCTCCGATCACAACGCGCCTCCGATGCCGGTCCGCTGACGAGACACGCGGAACGTGTGATATCGAACAGGTGTTCGCCTATTGGGGTATAGTTATCCACAGTGCACGATGATATGACGTAGTGCGCCGCACGGTTCGACACGCCGACGAATTCCTTGCGACAGTAAGGGGGAGTCGGTGCGGATCGATGGATGCCGGGGAGCCTTCGACCACATTGGCCGGATTCGTTTGCGCCGGGGTTCGTATGTTCCGTACGGTTGATGCATGTGGCATATGGCGCATATGGATGACAACGTAAGGAGATTGACATGGCACAGCGTACGACCTCGAAAGGTGGGGCGGGCAAGGCCGCGTCGAAGGCCTCTGTTCGTGAGGCCGCAAGCAATGGGCCGGTGGGGGACGGCATCGATCCCCGACGCAAGGCGGCTTTGGACTCCGCTCTGGAGCAAGTGGAGAAAAGCTTCGGCAAGGGATCCGCGATGCGCTTGGGCGACAAGCCCGAGCAGAACGTCGAGGTGATTCCCACCGGATCGCTGGCGTTGGATCTGGCCCTGGGTATCGGCGGTCTGCCGAAGGGGCGCATCGTCGAGATCTATGGCCCTGAATCGTCCGGCAAGACAACGCTGGCGCTACATGTGGTCGCCAACGCACAGAAGAACGGCGGGGTGGCGGCATTCATCGATGCCGAGCACGCGCTGGATCCGGTCTATGCCCGGCATCTGGGTGTCGACACCGATTCCCTGATCGTCTCGCAGCCGGACAACGGCGAGCAGGCGCTGGAGATCGCGGACATGCTCATCCGGTCGGGTGCCCTTGACGTCATCGTCATCGATTCGGTCGCGGCCCTGGTTCCCAAGGCGGAGATCGAAGGCGATATGGGTGACAGCCATGTCGGTCTGCAGGCCCGTCTGATGAGCCAGGCGCTCAGGAAGATGACCGGCGCTCTGGCACAGGCCGGCACCACGGCCATCTTCATCAACCAGCTGCGAGAGAAGATCGGCGTGTTCTTTGGCAACCCCGAAACCACGACCGGTGGCAAGGCGCTGAAATTCTATGCGTCGGTGCGTCTGGATATCCGCCGCATCCAGACCATCAAGAACGGCGAGGAGGCCGTGGGCAACCGCACCAAGGTCAAGGTCGTCAAGAACAAGATGGCTCCGCCGTTCAAGTCCGCCGAGTTCGATGTGCTGTATGGCGAGGGCATCTCCAAGGAGGGATCCGTCCTGGACATGGCATTGCAGTGCAACGTGGTCAAGAAGTCCGGCTCATGGTTCACGTATGACGGGGACCAGCTCGGCCAGGGCCGTGAGAACGTGCGCAAGTTCCTCAAGGACAATCCGCAGATCACCGAGGAGATCGGCAACAAGGTCAAGGCGGAATTCGGCCTCATCGAAGTGCCCGATCAGCTGGCCGACGGTGAGTCCGCGACGGACGGGGATGCCCCTGAAACGGCGCCGGAGGATGGCGCGCCCGCTGCCGCCGCATCGCCTGCCGCATGATCAGCGCAGAAGCGTTCCTCGCCGCTCATGGAACATGTGAGACGCCGGTTGTCGAACCGGGCGTCGACTCCCCGCGACGCGGAACATGGTCACATGGGAACCGCCCGGCTCGGCGCTCCGCGCGGAGCATGTCGCGGCCTGGGCGGGAGCCGGAGGATCCCTGCGATGTCGATGCGTGTCGGGAGTCCGCATTGCGCCTGCTGGATGCGGCGGATCGTCCATCGGGCGCCCTGCGAGACCGCCTGATCGACAAAGGGTATGACGATGAGACGGTCGCCGCAGTGGTCGACAGGCTGATCGAGGTTGGTCTGGTCGATGATGAGTCGTACGCGCAATCTGCCGTGCGCTACTGCGTCGGCCGTCTGATGGGATACCGCGGTGCGGTTATGGAACTGGCTCGCAAGGGGGTCGACCGTCCGCTGGCGGAGCGGGTCTGCGACGAGGCCCGCATGAGCGGTGTCTTCGAGGACGCCGCATGGGAGTTGGGGCGGCGCAGCGCCGCCAAGACACAGGGCATGGACCCGAAAGTGCGCAAGCGCCGGTTCTGGTCCTCGGGCGGGCGCAAGGGGCACGACGCCGAAACCCTGCGTGCCGTAGCCCATGAGCTATTTGATTAGAATGAACTATCTCAATGAACTATCTCTTAGATGAGATACAGCGCGGGGCAAGCGGGGGAGATGCCCCGGTGGCTTGGCGGGGTGGCGGGTTGCCGGCCCGGTGGTTTGTCGATCCGGTGGTCTTACCGCATTGCCGGCGTGAGAACACCCTCCGACGCTTCGCGCCATCTCCCGCCAGCGGGAGGGAACGGGGCTGCCGGCATTGCGTTGTTTCGTTCGCGCGCCCTCATATTGGTGGGAGGAATGTGTTGGCGGGAGGTATGCGGATTCGGGGGGGGTAAAGAAAAGCGAGACCCCCGATACCCCGGGTTCTGTCGCGTGTCGCCACGCGGATGGCCATCCATCTCGACCTGACGTTGCCGCCAGGCTCTAGCGGCCTACCCGAAGACACGGGCGAGCAGCCCTTGCCGTCTTCTGCTTGGCCTTGCTCCCGATGAGGCTTGCCATGCGACCGACTGTTACCAGCGGACCGGTGGTCTCTTACACCGCCGTTTCACCCTTACCCGCTTGCGCGGGCGGTCTGTTCTCTGCTGCGCTATCTCTCAGGTCACCCTGGGCGGACGTTATCCGCCATCGTGCTCTGCGGAGCCCGGAAGTTCCTCAGCCTTGCCAAATGAATGACGCGGCCGCGGCCATCTGGGGGTCTCGAATCAGCTACTATACGGCAGGCCAGGGATTTTACGCAGGAGAATCAGGGTTGGCCGGCGCACCGGGCGAGACGATGAACGCCGAATGCCGAATTGCTGTCGGTGGGGGTGCTCATCCTCCCGCTGGCGGGAGGTGGCGCGTGGCGCCGGCGGGTGGTGACCACCCCACAGTCGGCCGCCGACAGGATGCCGCAGATCCGCAGCCGCATCGGCTCATGGATCACAGGATCGAATCGTGGCTCGACTGGCACAGGCACCTCCCGAACATTCCATACCGTTATGTCGCTGGCCTTGCTTGCATGCTCGATTCTGCCCGAATGGTCTTATACCGTCAGCATTGCCTTGCGGGCAAGCTTGTCGTGCCAGCGTTCGGTGACGACGAAGTACACGGACCACACGACCTCTATGACGACCATCCAGAGCAAGACCTCCATTGATGTGATGCTGCGGCTCAGCGCCAGCAATACCAGCAGCGCAACGATCTGTGTCGCCAGACCAAAAAGTATAACAGTTTCCTTCAAGGAAAGTAAGCCGCACAGTATAAGCACAGCAACGTTACGGGAACCTGTGAAAAAAGAAACGTATTTCTCTGGGCGAGTTCCCCGCCGTTTACCCTCTGTTCGGCTACAATGAAACTTACCCGGGTGGTGATGACGCCATTCGGCACACATATAGCGGGTGACACCGCTTGAGTATAGGGAGGTCCACATGGAAATCGTCGTTACCGGACGTCATACGCAAGTCAAGCAGAAGTTCCGTGATGTCGTCGAAAGCAAGATGAATCGTGTGACCGCTATCGCGCCGGATGCGCAACGAGCTCAGATCGTGCTGACGCATGAGGGGAATCCGCGTCAGGCCGACACCGCGAAGCGTGTGGAGATCACCGTGATCGCAGGCAGCACCGTGGTGCGCGCCGAGGCTTCCAGCACCGATGAGTTCAGTGCTCTGGACATGGCGCTCGACAAGCTGACGCTGCGCCTGCGCCGCACCCGTGACCGCCGCAAGGATCATCGCCGCGGGTACATCAACCCGACGCCCGTCGATCTGGGAGCGGTCGCTCCGCCGGAACCGGAAGAGGAGCCGGAGCCGGAAGAGCCGAACAACAGCCCCGAAGCCGCCGTCGCCTCCGACCTCGGTCCGGGCGAGTCGGTGGAGGTCCAGGTCGGTGACACGCCGATCGTGATTCGCCGCAAGCTGCACATCGCCGAGCCGATGAGCATCGACGAGGCGCTGTACGAGATGGAACTGATCGGTCACGACTTCTTCCTGTTCGTCAACAAGGAGACCGGCCGCCCGTCCGTCGTTTACCACCGCCACGGTTGGAGCTACGGCGTGTTCGAGATCGACACCCCGGAGAACATCAAGAACAAGTAAGTGTTCCGCCACGTGATACATGGCCTGCCCGGCATATCTAGGCAGGCCATATTTGCGTGTCGGCACACGACGAAACAAGTATCGATGGGCGTGTCCAGCGGGTCGGAACGGCAAAAATCCGAGTGTTCGCATATCATGGATGGAGTTTGTGCCTGATGTCGGGCATCAGGCTATGCTCGTTGACGTACGAAAGCTTAAACAGGGAGCGAATGTGGTAGATATCGTTGACAAAGCCCTCCGCATGGGAGAAGGGCACCAGCTCAAGAAACTGGAGAACGTGGCCAAGGCCGTGAATGCCCTTGAGGACGAGATTTCCGCTCTGTCCGATGAGGAACTCAAAGGCCAGACCGCCAAGTTCAAGCAGCGACTGGACAACGGTGAGAACCTTGACAAGTTGATGCCCGAAGCGTTCGCCACCGTCCGTGAGGTGTCGAAGCGCACTCTGGGACAGCGTCACTTCGATGTGCAGCTCATGGGTGGCGCGGCCCTGCACTGGGGCAATATCGCCGAAATGAAGACCGGTGAAGGCAAGACCCTGGTCGCGACGCTCCCGAGCTACCTGAACGCACTCGAAGGCAAGGGCGTGCACGTGGTCACGGTCAACGACTACCTGGCAAGCTACCAGAGCGAGCTGATGGGTCGTATCTACCGCTTCCTCGGCATGAACGTCGGCTGCATCATCACCGACCAGAAGCCGGCGGAGCGCCGCAAGCAGTACAACGCCGACATCACCTACGGCACCAACAACGAGTTCGGCTTCGACTACCTGCGCGACAACATGGCGTGGGAGAAGGCCGATCTGGTGCAGCGCGGCCACCATTACGCCATCGTCGATGAGGTCGACTCCATCCTCATCGATGAGGCCCGTACCCCTCTGATCATCTCCGGCCCGGCCGAGGGCGACGTGACCCGTTGGTACCGCCAGTTCGCGCGTCTCGTGCCGAAGCTGACCCGCGACGAGGACTATGAGGTCGACGAGAAGAAGAAGGTCGTCGGCGTTCTCGACCCGGGCATCACCAAGGTCGAGGACTTCCTCGGCATCGACAACCTGTACGAGCCGAGCAACACCGCACTCATCGGCTACCTCAACAACGCCATCAAGGCCAAGGAACTCTTCCTGCGTGACCGCGACTACGTCGTCACCCACGGCGAGGTTCTGATCGTTGATGAGCACACCGGCCGTATCCTGCCGGGCCGCCGTTACAACGAGGGTCTGCACCAGGCGCTGGAAGCCAAGGAGAACGTGGAGATCAAGGCCGAGAACCAGACCTTCGCCACGATCACCCTGCAGAACTACTTCCGCATGTACGACAAGCTCGCCGGCATGACCGGTACCGCCGAGACCGAGGCCGCCGAGTTCATGGGCACCTACAAGCTGGGCGTGCTGCCGATCCCGACGAACAAGCCGATGATCCGCAAGGACCAGGACGACCTCATCTTCCGCACCAAGAAGGAGAAGCTGGCCGCCATCGTCAAGGACGTCGCCAAGCGCCACGCCAAGGGCCAGCCGGTGCTGCTGGGTACCGCATCCGTCGAGTCCTCCGAGGTCGTCTCCTCGCTGCTCGACGTGGCGGGCATCGACCATCAGGTGCTCAACGCGAAGCAGCACGCCAGCGAGGCCAAGGTCGTCGCGGTCGCCGGCCGCAAGGGCGCCGTCACCGTCGCCACCAATATGGCCGGTCGTGGTACCGATATCATGCTCGGCGGCAACGTCGAGTTCCTGGCCGACCAGAAGCTCAAGTCCGAGGGCTATTCCCCCGAGGACACGCCGGACGAGTACGAGAAGCGCTGGCCGGGCACCTTGGCCGAGGTCAAGGAGCAGGTCAAGGACGAGCATGAGGAGGTCGTCGAGCTTGGCGGTCTGTACGTGCTCGGCACCGAGCGCCACGAATCCCGCCGTATCGACAACCAGCTGCGCGGCCGTTCCGGCCGTCAGGGCGATCCTGGCGAGTCCCGCTTCTACCTGTCGCTGGAAGATGACCTGATGCGTCTGTTCAACACGCAGCTCGTCGCCCGCGTCATGGCCAAGGGCATGCCGGAAGGCGAGCCGATCGAGGCGAAAAGCGTGTCGAAGGGTGTGCGCACCGCGCAGAAGACCGTCGAGGCGCGCAACTTCGAAATCCGTAAGAACGTCCTCAAGTACGACGACGTGATGAACAAGCAACGTACCGTCATCTACTCCGAGCGTCAGGCGGTGCTTAAGGGCGAGGACATTCACGGTGATATCGAGCGCTTCATCGCCGATACCATCGACAGCTACATCAAGGGTGCCCAGAAGGGTTCCAGCAAGCCCTCCGACTGGGATTGGGACGGCCTGTTCAAGGCCCTCAAGACCGTGTTCCCGTTCGAGCTTGACCAGGACGCCGCCAAGAACGCCGCCGACAAGCTCAAGGGCGACAAGGCCGTTGCGGCCGTGCGCGACTCCCTCGTCGATCAGGCCAGGGAGGAGTACGCCGAACTTGAGGAGAAGGTCGGTGAGGAAGGCCTGCGCCAGCTGGAACGCCGCGTGGTCCTCGCCGTGCTTGACCGCAAGTGGCGTGAGCACCTGTACGAGATGGACTACCTCAAGGATGGCATCGGCCTGCGCGGCATGGGTCAGCGCGACCCGCTGGTCGAGTACCAGCGCGAAGGCTACCAGATGTACAACTCCATGATCGAGGCGATCAAGGAGGAGTCCGTCCAGCTGCTCTTCCACGTCGACGTGCAGCAGGTGTCCAGGAGCGAGGAAGCCGGCATCGAGTCCGATGACGCCGTCGTTGATGAGGCCGAAGAGGCCGTCGGCGCCGCGAGCTCCGAAGTCGACAAGGCCGAGGACGCCGGTGAGGCTGAGACTGCGGAGGAATCCGACGAAAAGGTCGCCATCGCCCAGTCCGCCAAGGAATCCGCCGCAGGCGAGGCCACCGCGCCGATCACCGGCCCGGCTCCGATCAGCCATGCCGAAGGCAAGGTGCCCGCCAACAAGCGCCCGAAGAACGAGGAGCTGAAGACCCCGTGGTCCGACGGCCGTACGTTCCCCGGCACGTCCAAGAACGCGCAGTGCCCGTGTGGTTCCGGTCGCAAGTACAAGATGTGCCACGGCCAGAACGAAGAGTGATATAAGCTCTCCGGACTAGACGAGTAAGTGGCTCCCCTCGATGTGAGGGGAGCCACTTGCGTTTTCGGGGGAGAGGAAGGGCTTGTCCGCGGGTTGAGCCCGTCGATTATTCGCGGGGCCGCGGAATCGAGGTTCGCCGAGCCCCATTCGCTGTACAACGCACGATTTTGATGGATTCGCGCGTGTTGTACAGCGATACCGCAGGACAACGCGTGCATCAATCGGTTGATGCGTGCGTTGTCCCACGACGCAAATCGCGAAATCGTTGGAATTCTACCGTTTGTAAAATGCCGCTATCTGGGGTTCCCTATATCGTCTCAGGACAACGCGCGCATCAATCGATATACGCGTGCGTTGTCCGCCATATTCTGTGCCCATCAGTGCAAAGGCCTGGTACGCACGCGGCGATCTCATTGACCCTGCAGCGAGTCCGATCCATTGCCCGGCAAAGCCTTGGGATACTGCATAACGTTTCAGTCGGGACTCCCGTAGCGGCATCGTGGAGTGCCTGCCGCGTTGCCTGCCCTGATTGTCGGCACGCTGTCCGGGCCGGACAAGTAAGTGGCTCCCGCTGACGGGAGCCGATGATGTTTTGCAATATGGAAGATTACGGGCGACGAAACGACAAGCCATTACAATGAGGCGACGAATACATATCACGCGGCGTGACGAAACGCCAAGGAGGGCATCATGGCCGAGATCACATGGAAGTCGATTCTCACCAAGCTGGTCGGGGGAGACCACCTTACTGCTGAGGAATCGGAGTGGTTCGTGGACGACCTGATGCAAGGTAACGCCAATCCGGCCGCCGTGGGTGCCGCGCTCGCTATGCAGCAGCAGCTGGGACTGACCGCCGACGAGGTGCGTGGTGCCGCCAAGGCCATGGTCTCCCACGCCGTGCCGCTGAACGTTTCCGGTGGGACCACCGACATCGTGGGCACCGGTGGTGACGGCTTCGCCACCGTGAACCTGTCCACCATGGGCTCCGTGGCCGCCGCTGCAGCCGGCGTGAAGATCGTCAAGCACGGCAACCGCGCTGCATCCTCGAAGTGCGGTGCCGCCGATGTGCTCGAAGACCTCGGCCTGCCGCTGGATTTGAAGCCGGAGGCCGTCGGCGAAGTGGGCGACGAGGTGGGCATCACCTTCGCGTTCGCCCGCACCTTCCACCCGGCCATGCGCTTCGTGGGCCCGATTCGTGCCGCGCTCGGCATTCCGTGCGTCTTCAACATCCTGGGACCGTTGACCAACCCCGCCAACCCGGCACACGTGGCCATCGGCTGCGCCAACCGCAAGGTGAGCCCGATCATGGCTGCCGTCTACGCCAGCCGTGGTCAGTCCGGCTTGGTCTACACTTCGCATGAGGGCATGGATGAGCTCGCCCCCACCGGCCCGGTTTCCGTCTGGGAGATTCGCGACGGCAAGGTCACCGAAACCGAGTTCGACCCGACCGTGGATCTGGGTCTCGCCAAGATTACCGTCGACCAGCTCAAGGGCGGCGTGCCGGACGTCAACGCCAACGCATTTAAGGACTTCCTGGCCGGCAAGGACATTACGTCCCGCACCACCGCGCTGCTCAACGCTGCCTCCGCCATCGTGGCTGACGGCAATCTGGTCGGCAACGGCACACTGGCCGAGCGCTTCGCCGAGGCCTACAAGCTGGCCGAGGATGCTGTCGACTCCGGCAAGGCTGAAGCCCTGTTCAACAAGTGGATCGAAACCGCCAAGTCCAAGGCGTGATATGGAATGGGTTTGCTCGGATATGTTTACCTTTCCTTCATTATCAACTATTTCGAGTTGCAGGAGTCCATCGACTTCAATTCGTGACCTATCTTGGCTCGGCCGCAATTACGGACGAGCCACGCCTGTGATACATTGGTTCGCTATCGCTCACACCTCGCCTACAAACAGCCCACTGGGCTGTTTACTTAACGGCTCGGCCTCAGAGAGGGGAGCCAAGGACTACACAACCTACGCGAACTACACCCTCGCGCCGTCGTCGTAATAGCCACCCTGATCACCGGGGCGGTCTTTGCGGTTGAGGATTTTGGCCACCAATCCGCCCAGACCCAAAATGACGCCCAGCCCGAAGAGAATATTGAGCAGCGCGCCTAAGAGAGGAATCGCGTTCAATCCGGGAACGAATATCATCACCGTTTCGCCTGCGAGACCGATGATGAGCAACGCCGTCAGCAGTACCGTATATGCTTTGACCGGACCAAGATCAGGGTTCGGGGGAGTGAAGCCGCCATCATCATAGGCGTCCATCACATTATCGGTATCCAGCCAGCTGGAGCCGGTGAAATCACGGGGGCCTGACTGCTTGCCTTTTTTGCCGCCACGGCTCGGGCGAGCATCATCGGTGAACGAGCCGATATCCAAGTCATCTACGGAAAGCAGTGCTTCCTTCTCGCGTTTCTTGGCCTGCTTCTCGAACTTTTTGGCCTGCCTGGAGGAAGCCACGTCATGCAAGTCGGCCTGATGCTCGGCTTCGAACGCGGCCCACGCCGCATCCAAATCGTTCATGTCATGCGATTGCGGTGTATCGGCACCATTCGTGGCCGGTCCGGCGGCACCGGGAGTCGACGACTTGGACGAAGTATCGGAATCCTGTCCGTTGCCCGGCGTGGGGGTTGGCCGCTCTCCGTCGGCATTGCTATTCTGGTTCTCAGTCATAACTGTCACTCTAATCAGGCGACCGGCCAATGGCTAGTTCGTCTGCGGGAGGAATGCCAAGTGCTCTACTGGTTCTTCGTCAAAGGTCTCGGCCCTATTGCTCATCATCGTTTGAGCCCTGCTGTCAGCGGACTGAATAACGTGCCTCGAGAGGGTGGCGCGATTATCGCAGCCAACCATCTGGCGGTGATTGACGATGCTTTGATTCCGATTACCTGCCCGCGCATGGTGCACTTCATGGGCAAAGCCGAATACTTCGAGGGCAAGGGATTGAAGGGCAAGTTCAAGAAGTGGTGGTTCACGTCCGTGGGCGTGTTCCCGGTTGATCGTTCCGGTGGCAGCAAGTCGCTTGGCGCACTCGAGCATGCACGCGAGATTATCGAGGATGGGCACCTGTTCGGTATCCACATTGAAGGCACGCGCAGCCCAGACGGTCGACTGTACAAGGGACACACCGGTGCCGCACGACTTGCGCTCGAGACCGGTTGCCCGATTGTTCCGACCGCCATCATCGGCTCGGACAAGCTGCAGCCGATTGGCACGTCGATTCCCAAGAAGGGCAAGACCAAGGTGTTGTATGGCAAGCCGATTGAGGTTGCGAAGAAGCCGGCTGATGAAATTACACATGATGATTTGCGTTCGCTGACCGATCGTGTTTCCACCGCAATCCAGAAAATGAGCGGTCAGGAATTCGTGAACGAATACGCCCAGAAGGTCAAGGCCGAGCTCAAGGCCCAGCAGGCCGCTGAAGAAGCCGAAAAGTAATTAACAAATGAGGCTCCCTCGTCTGAAGACAGAGGGAGCCTCATTCAAATCTCACACGATGGTGAGGGTGATGACGGTGGGGTTGCCGTTGGCGTCGCGCAAGCGAATCTTGCCGCCGTTGGAGAGGTCCGTATCGCCGCTTTTCACGGTACGTACCGTGCCGAACAGGCCACCGAGCACCTTGTCGGTTTTCACCTCGAACCCGAGACCTTCAAGTGTCTTGGTTACGGCGCTTTCCTGTTTGCCGACAAGGCCGGACGGTATCGTCGCCATCTCCGGACCCTTGGAAATCACCACGTCCACGCTATCGCCCCACTTCAGCTGGGCTCCGGCTTCCTGAGACGCGGAAATGACTTGACCGGCCTCGACCTTGTCATCGTACTGTTCGGTGACATTGGCCGTGAGCTTCAACTCGCCGAGCGCGGCTTGCATCTCATCCTGGGTCTTACCGACGATGTTAGGCATGGTCACCGGCATCGGTCCCTTGCTCAAAGTAACCGTCACCTCATCGTTGTGCTTGGCCGTGGTACCGGGATCAGGGGAGATCGTCAATGCCACACCCTGCGGCGTGTCCATCGAATACTCATCCTTCGACTCGTCATGCTTGACATTATCGAAGCCGGCCTTCTTGAGCGCGTTCAACGGGTCCTTGCCATTGGCCGAATTCGCGTCGAGAATATCCTTCGGGATGGTGGTCATCCGCACGCCCTTGGACACCACCACCGTAAGCTCCTGATTGGCTCGCTTGCTTATGCGGCTGTTCACAACGGCCTTGGTCTTGTTCACGGAAGAAGAGATGATCTTGCCTTCCGCCACGTCGTCGCTGTATTCCTTGTGCGTCTTGTAGGGGATGCCGAGAGCCTTCAACGTGCTCTCATACGTGGCCCAATCCGCGCCGGCCAACGAGCATTCGGTGCTTGCATTCGCATCGCAGGTCACGTCATCCGGCTTGGGCACACTCCAATAGCTGCCCGGTCCGGCAAACCACCACCAGCCGGCGGTTCCGCCGATTGCAGCCAGTACCAGCACGATCACCAGTACGATGATGAGCGGTTTTTTGCTGCGCTGCTTCTTTGGCCCGGTGCCGTTGGAAGCGACGTCCGGCTCATCGGAAAAGGCAAGCGCTCGGGTGAAGGCATCGCCGGCCTGAGGCAGCACTTGTGTCTCGCTGCCGGACTGTGCCATGATTTGCGTCTTATGGGGAGCCGAAGCATCGGCTGGCGTCGACGAATCAAGTGCCGTGGTGGGGGCGACCGGAGGAGCCGGAGGATTGACGTCTGCGGTGCCACCGGTATCGACGGTATTGCTTGCGACATCATCGGCCAAAAACGCTGGTACGGACGGCTTGAACGTTGCTGCACCGGCAGGTACGCCGGTCAGCGGGGCCTGCTCGGCGATATTGCCTACCAGCGCTGCAGCGGTGGCATCGGTATGATCACCTCCGATGGGTTCGGCATGCAAACGGTATTGCCACGCCTCCAGCGGCAATTTGGCGGCCAACTGGCTCAATTCCTCAGCTGCTGCCGCGCCATCGGTGGGGCGGGCATCCACCTGACGCGCGGTCAGATGGGCGATGAACGCCGCCACGGACGGATCAATGCCCTGACAGACCGTGGCCACGGACGGCACGTCCTCATGAACATGCTTGAAAACAAGCGTCACCGGATTATCCGAATCGAACGGCACCTTGCCGGTCAGCATCTCCCATGCCATGATGCCCACCGAATACAGGTCGCCTTGCGCGGTGGCCTGATTGTTCTCGATCATTTCGGGAGCCAGATAAGCGGCGGTGCCCAATAGCATGCCGGTGGAGCTCAATGTGGCCTGGCTGGCGGCCTTGGCCAGACCGAAATCAGTGATCTGCACATGGCCGCGATCATTGATCAAAATGTTCTCGGGCTTGATGTCACGGTGAACCACGCCGGCGCGATGTGCGGAAGCCAGACCATCCAGCGTCTCCGCGACCACGCGCAGCGTCTCACGTACGGAGAATGTGCCTTGGGCGTTCATCTCATGCCGCAGATTGACGCCATGCACATATTCCATGACCAGAAAATCAAGTCCATTGAACTCGCCGGTGTCATACACCTGAACGATGTGCGGGTTGGCGATGGACGCGGCCGAATTGGCCTCGCGGCGGAACCGTTCGACGAACTGCTCCCGATGCGGGCCTTTGGCGAGTTGTGTGTGCATGACCTTAATCGCCACGGTGCGCCCCAGACGCTCATCGATGGCCTCATACACGGTGGCCATACCACCCTCGGCGATATTGCGCACGATGCGGTAGCGTCCCTCAATCATCTGTGCGGGCTCGTTCTCACTCATGTTGTATCGTACGGTTCCTTTAATCACGACTAAACATGTTCAGTGTACATGGCCCCGGTTACGCGGCCGGAGCATCAGCGCATAGCTTTCACGGGTTTTCACCGGTGTTCATGGTCTCATGGTCCGGCGGCTCGCATTGTGGACTATCGCAAGGATTCGGGGACGAATCGCGCACAAGCCTCGGTCAGACGGCGTTGCGCTTCGGAATTCAGCTCAAGACCGGCAATCGCCTTACGGGACTCACCCCATAGGGCAGCGATGCGCTCGCGGGATCGATCAAGAGCACCGGTCGACGTGAACAGTTCAATGGTGCGGGCCACCTGGTTGTCATTGCGACAATCTTCTTCGAAGATGGCAATCAGATCGGCCTTATCCGCCGTATCTGCCGCAGACAGAGCATCAGCCAACAGCACTGTGCGTTTGCCTTCTCGGATGTCTCCGCCAACTGGTTTTCCGGTATTGCGGCTTGATCCGACGACATCCAACAGGTCATCCGCCAGTTGGAACGCCAGTCCGAGCGGCCGGCCGACGGCCAACGCGCAATGCCTGGCCTGATCCGGGCTCTCTCCTGCGGCCAGCAGTGCAAGCAGCAGTGGAGCGATGGTGGTGTAACTGGCTGTCTTCCAGCGGAATACGTTCAATGAGGCGTTCGCCAGAGCTTCGGGATTGGACAGTGGGGTCATCTCGACGGCCAAGTCCAGTACCTGGCCGATTTCCACCTCGCGTTGCATGGTAAGAAACGCCTCGTTCAGGGCATCGGTGTTGGGAAGACGGCTGGCGGACCGGCGTGTGATTTCAATGCAGGCGGTGGCCAGAATGTCGCCGAGCATCAGGCCCAAGCCACGGCCTATGGCACCGCTGTGTACGGCCTGTTCCAAGGCACGATGTGCGGAAGGCCTGCCCCGGCGCAGATCGGATTCGTCGATGATGTCGTCATGCACCAGTGCGGCCGTCTGAAACACTTCAATGGCGCAGGCCAGGTCGATCATGGCGTCACGCCGATCAGGCGTCACGTCGCCGGCAAGAATATCGAAGGCGTCCAACGCGAGCAGCGCACGCAGTCGTTTGCCTCCTTGGCTGGAGGAGGCGGCTTGGTCCACAACCTGTTCCATCACCGGTTTCAGGGCGTCGGCAACCTCGTCGGTGGCGGGGGCGGCAGTCAGTTCCCGCACCAACTGAATGATGCGTGGCTCGATGATTTCGCGGTTGTTAGCAGTTGTGCACATGCCTAATAACTTATCCACAGGGTTTGAAGAACACAAGAACGTTGGAAATCAAGGGTTTTGAAGCTAGAACCACAATGGTCGTTTTTTCCTGCGTCATACGGCGTTTTCAGCCATAGTGGGCACACACCCCCTCGGCGCATGAGCTATCCGGCTCGGCGCGCACCACAACACCAATAGATTGCACACCATTAGTCAAGGAGGACATGATGAACAACAACACGCCGCACAAGCCGCGTAAGAGCCGACACGCCAAACGGCACGCCGCCGAGCAGACGGAGCCCTTTGGCTTTGACGAGTTGAAGACGAGATCACAGGAATTTCGCAATGATCGACGACTTCGAGGCGCGCAACAGGCTAATGCCGACTGGGTGGCCGAACCATTGGACGAATGGCTGTCTTGTCTTGATGCCGGGAACACCGACCTAGGCCGAGAGACGATGGCCGCGTTTGCGGTGGGCATGCGTGAGACCTTATCGATTCGTGATGCGCTGATTCTCTCGTTGGTTATTGATGAAAGCCGTTGCCCCAAGTCATGGCTTATGGAATTCGCGGCGCGACCGCATCTGGCGCGTACGAGAACACGAATGGGCGAGCTGCTGACTTGCGCATTCGAGGATGAAGGCATGATGCCGGATAAGGAGCGTTGCCATGCCGGCATCGGTATGTTGCTCGATATCGCCGAAGCCTCACCGGTGCCGTACTGCATACAGCCATTGGCCGTAATCGCCTACACCTTATGGTGGCTGGGCGATCCGCGAGCAATGGTGTTCGCCTTGCGATGCCTGCTGCTCGATGAGGATTGTTCGCTGGCGGCGATGATATTCTCAGCCGCCGATCGAGGCGTGGCACCGGCATGGTGCTCGGGCTGAGTGAACAGAAACGGCGGATTTCCGAGGTTTTACGCGCGATGCGCGGAAGGAAAGCGTGTGGTGATCGGCAACACGTCGGGCAACGATGTGGGAATAATCGTCCGTGGAGGGTGGTTTACTCACATAGTTGACGATTTGCCCTTGCCAGAAGTGGGCCCATGTGGTATATGCACTTCACGGCGAGAGATCAGGAGGAGCAGTTTTGGCCACGAAGGAAACGACGGCAACCAAGCAGACAGCCGAGTCCAGCGAGGAGACCGAGACCAAGAAGAAGGCCAGCTCTACGACCACCGCACGCAAGACTTCCGCCAAGAAGTCCAAGTCCGCAGAGCCCTCGAAAAAGACCACGCGCAAGTCCGCTGCGAAGAAAACCGCGAAGAAGGCCAAGGACGATGAGCTCGTCAAAGACGAGGACACTCAGGTCGATGACGAGCTTGATGACGATGCCGAGGTCAACGACGACGATTTGGACGTTGACGACCTCGACGAGGATCTTGACGACGTTGACGAAGACGATGCCGACGACGAAGACCTCGATGAGGACGATGCCGACGACGATGATGTGGAAGACGACGAGGACGAGGAAGAAGCCAAGTCCAAGGCACCCGAGCAGCCCAAGGAAAAGGGTGCCTACGTGGTCTCCGACACGGATGATGAGGAAGAAAACATCATCCCCTCGGGCAATCCGAAGCGTCGTGTGATTGCGGCCGGCGCAACCGCCGACCCGGTCAAGGACTACCTGAAGCAGATCGGCCGTGTGAGCCTGCTGAATGCCGAGCAGGAAGTCGACCTGTCCGAGCGCATCGAGGCCGGCCTGTACGCCCAGCACCTGCTCGACACCGAAAGCGAAGGCATGGAGTTCAAGCGCAAGCGTGAACTCAAGTGGGCCGCCGCCGACGGCAAGAAGGCTAAGGACCATCTGCTGGAAGCCAACCTACGACTTGTGGTCTCGCTCGCCAAGCGCTACACGGGTCGCGGCATGCTCTTCCTTGATTTGATCCAGGAAGGCAACCTTGGTCTGATTCGTGCCGTCGAGAAGTTCGACTGGAAGAAGGGCTTCAAGTTCTCCACCTACGCCACGTGGTGGATTCGTCAGGCCATCACCCGTGCCATGGCCGATCAGGCCCGCACCATTCGCGTGCCTGTGCACATGGTCGAAGTGATTAACAAGCTGTCCCGTGTACAGCGCCAGATGCTGCAGGATCTGGGGCGTGAACCTACGCCGGACGAGCTGGCCCGCGAGCTGGATATGCCGGTTGAGAAGGTGCAGGAAGTGCAGAAGTACGGCCGCGAGCCGATTTCCCTGCACACCCCGCTTGGCGAGGATGGCGATTCCGAGTTCGGTGACCTCATTGAGGATACCGACGCCATCGCTCCGTCCGACGCCGTGGCCTTCTCCCTGCTGCAGGAACAGTTCAAGCAGGTGCTGGAAACCCTGTCTCCGCGTGAGGCCGGCGTCATCAAGATGCGCTATGGCCTGGAAGACGGCCAGCCGAAGACGCTGGACGACATCGGCCGTGTGTATGGCGTGACCCGTGAACGCATCCGTCAGATCGAGTCCAAGACCATGTCCAAGCTGCGCCACCCATCCCGTTCGCAGACCCTGCGCGACTTCCTGGATCAATGATCATCTGGCTCCCCTCTGTGAGGGGAGCCAAGCATTTGAAGAGAAAAATAGGACTGTATGCCCAAAGAAGAATACGGTGCCAAGGACCTAGCTGTTCTTGAGGGCTTGGATGCGGTACGCAAGCGTCCGGGCATGTACATCGGCACCACCGACTCGCAGGGGCTTATGCACTGCCTGTGGGAGATCATCGACAACTCCGTGGACGAGGCCTTGGCCGGCTTCTGCAACGACATTGTGGTCACCCTGCACACCGACGGTTCCGTGGAAGTCGCGGACAATGGCCGAGGCATCCCGGTGGACAAGGAACCGAAAACCGGCCTGTCCGGCGTGGAGGTCGTACTGACCAAACTGCACGCCGGTGCCAAGTTCGGCAACTCGTCTTATAACGCCGTCGGTGGCCTGCACGGCGTGGGCTCCTCCGTGGTCAATGCCCTGAGCTCCCGACTGGACGTCGAAGTGGATCGTGACGGCAAGACGCACCACATGACCTTCCACCAAGGTCACCCTGGCGTATACACGGATGCCGACCCGGCCAATCCGTCTCCCGATTCCCCGTTCAAGCGCACTCGCAAGAACCGACCCACCGAGCTGGAAATCATCGGCAAGGTATCTCCCAAAACCACTGGTACCCGTATTCGCTACTGGTATGATCCGGAGATCTTCAACAAAACCGCCGAGTTCTCATACGAACAGCTCATCGACCGCGTGCGTCAGACCAGCTTCCTGGTGCCCGGCCTCAAAATCACCATTGTTGACGAAAACGTACCGGAAACGGCGACTGACACCGCCGAAGCCATTGATGCCGACGCAGTCGAACCTGCGCAAGACCAGGCCCCGGCTTTGGACGTCTCGTCCAACGATGCCGAACTCTTCGACGACTCCACCGAGGCTCAAGCCGACAGTACCGAGAGCCTGTCCGAGGAGGACTTCTCGCTGACGGCCGGCGACCAGGTCGTCGATGGCGCGTTCGGCGAACAGCCCGCGCACCCGCGCGTCGTGGAATTCCTGCACACAGGCGGCGTCAAGGACTTCGTCGACTTCCTGTCCAAAGGCGAGCCGATCTCCGACATCTGGCGCATCCAAGGCGAGGGCACCTATAAGGAGGAGACCCAGGCCGTGGGTGAGGGCGGCGAACTGCACGCCCAGGAAATCGAACGCACCTGCGGCGTGGACATCGCCCTGCGATGGGTCAACGGCTATGACACCACAATCATGAGCTTCGTGAACATCGTGGAGACGCCCGGCGGCGGTACTCACGTGGACGGTTTCATGAACGCCATCACCAAGCAGATTCGCAAGGCGGTGGAAGACAACGCCCGCAAGCTCAAGGTGAACATGAAGGACTCCGCCATGAAGGTGGAGCGCGACGATATCCAAGCCGGACTCGTGGCCGTGGTCACCGCACGCGTGGCCGAACCTCAGTTCCAAGGCCAGACCAAGGATGTGCTCGGCACCGCGCAGGTCAAGCCGATCGTCACCCGGCTCACCGACAAGCAATTCGGCGAGATGATCACCGGCTCCAAGCGCGGGTACAAGGAACAATCCGGTCGCGTGCTGGAGAAGATCGTCGGCGAAATGCACGCACGCATCCAGTCGCGCAAGGCCAAGGAGGTCACGCGCCGCAAGAACGCGCTCGAATCCGCCTCGATGCCGGCCAAACTCTCCGACTGCCAGCCGGGCAATGACGACGTGGCCGAACTGTTCATCGTCGAGGGTGATTCCGCACTCGGTACCGCCAAGGCCGCCCGCAACGCCGGTTTCCAAGCGCTGCTGCCGATTCGAGGCAAGATTCTGAACGTGCAGAAGGCGTCGATTACGCAGATGCTCTCCAACAAGGAATGCGCGGCCATCATCCAGGTGGTGGGCGCCGGCTCCGGCCAGAGCTTTGACATCGAACAGTCGCGCTACCACAAGATCATCATGATGACCGATGCCGATGTGGACGGCGCGCACATCCGTATCCTGTTGCTGACGCTGTTCTACCGGTACATGCGGCCGCTTATCGAACACGGCTACGTGTATGCCGCAGTGCCGCCGCTGCACCGCATCGCGTTGACCGGCTCGCACAAGGGCGAATATATCTACACGTATTCCGATGACGAGCTGGCCGGCAAGCTGGCCGACCTCGACAAGAAGCACATCGGATACAACGACGACATCCAGCGATACAAGGGTCTGGGCGAGATGGACGCCGACCAGTTGGCGGACACCACCATGGATCCGCGCACGCGTATGCTGCGCCGCATCCGCATGGAGGACGCCGCCCAGGCATCCGAGATCTTCAGCCTGCTGATGGGCGACGACGTGCCGCCGCGCAAGCAGTTCATCGTCGACAACGCCGACGATTTCGACCGCTCCAAGATCGATACCTGATCGAAGACGTCGCTGATAATGACATCGTGCTTACCGAGAATTTCCGTAATTGGCGTTTGAGGTGAGCACGTTGTCATATGTTTTATACGTGTTGCCCATGAGTCATTCGATAGACTGATGACATCGTTATCACAACCGGTGCCGTACTGTGAATGGGAGATGGAACATGGCCAGTCTGTTGCTTGCCGTCATCTATGTGGCGTTTATCAGTCTGGGATTGCCGGATTCGCTACTCGGATCCGCATGGCCCACCATGAGCCAGGATCTGAACGTGCCGGTGGCGTGGGCCGGCGGCATCTCCGCGGTGATTTCCATGTTCACGATCGTCTCGGCGCTGCTTTCGGACCGAATGACATTGAAATTCGGGGCAGGCAAGGTCACCGCCGTTTCGGTGGCGTTGACTGCGGCGGCCTTGGCCGGTTTCTCCGTTACCTCGAATTACTGGGTGCTGTTGGCCATCGCCATACCATACGGCCTTGGCGCGGGCGGAGTGGATGCGGCGCTCAATAACTACGTAGCCATTCACTACGAAAGCCGGCATATGAGCTGGCTGCACTGCATGTGGGGCGTCGGCGCATCGGTCGGCCCCTACATCATGGGCTATGCGCTCTCTCAAGGCCAAGGTTGGCCGTGGGGCTATCGGTACATCGCGATCCTGCAGGTGATGCTGACCGTCATCCTGGTGCTGAGCCTGCCGCTGTGGAAGAAACGTGGCGCAATTGCGGTCGGCGAATCGACCGATGACACCGCATCATCTGACGGCAATGCCGAGAGATTTGGCACTGCTGAAGGGGTGTCTGTTGCCGAACGCAAACCGCTCGGCGTGGCCGGCGTGCTCGCCATTCGCGGTGCCAAGGAAATCCTCGTGATGTTCTTCTGCTACTGCGCCGTCGAATCTACGGCGGGCCTGTGGGCCTCCAGCTATATGGTGATGCACAGCGGCATCGACAAGATCACCGCCGCCAGCTGGGCCAGCCTATTCTACGTAGGCATCACCGTGGGCCGTGCGCTTTCCGGCTTCCTGACCATGCGATTCAAGGACCCGGTCATGATTCGCCTCGGCCAAGTGCTGGTGTTCGCCGGCATCCTCACCATGTTCGTGCCATTGCCTCACCACCTTGGCGTGGTCGTTGGGCTGGTGGTCATCGGCTTCGGGTGCGCGCCGATTTATCCGTGCGTCATCCACTCGACGCCGGCCTACTTCGGCGAAGACAAATCGCAGGCCATCGTCGGCGTGCAGATGGCCTGCGCCTATGTGGGCTCACTGCTCATGCCGCCACTGTTCGGCATCATCGCGCAATATGCGACAATCAGTCTCTACCCGTGGTATTTGCTGGTGCTCTTGGTGCTGATGGTGGCCATGCACGAGCGTCTTCGCAAGTTGCGCGGCTGATCATATGCGCATTTGGGCCCGACGCCTACTATGCTTGGAGCCCATGGTGATAAGTGAAGAAGAACATGAACAGATGCCCGAGCCCGTACGGGAACGATTGGAAGCGCTGAAGGATGCGCCGGGCTCGGTAATCGTGGTCGGCTCGATGAACGCCGATTACACCGTAACCACTAAACGACTACCCAAGCCAGGTGAAACCGTCAATGGTGGTGCCATGAAAGTGCTGCCGGGCGGCAAGGGCGCGAATCAGGCGTCTGCCGCCGCTCGTCTCGGTGTCAATGTCCAGTTGCTGGGCGCGGTGGGCGAGGACTCCAACGCGGACTTCCTATTAAGCAAGCTGGATGAGGCCGGCGTCGACACCGCCGATATCCTGCATGTCGAAGGCCCCAGCGGCACCACGGTAATCACCGTGAGCGCTGAGGGCGAGAACACCATCGTCTATTCGCCGGGTTCCAATGCCAAGGCAAGTGCCGGCTATGTGCAATCACATCGCACGACCATCGCCGAATGCGCGGTATTGGGACTGTGTTTGGAGAGCCCGATTGCCACCGTTATCGCCGCCGCGCAGACCGCGCATGACGCTGGCGTGACCGTGCTGCTCAACGACTCGCCATTTATGGACGAGCTGCCTCACGAACTGGTGGAAGCCACGGATATTCTGCTGGTCAACCAGCATGAAGCGGCTCAACTGCTGGGTCTGCCGGACGGCGATGTGGAATCACTCGACTGGTATGAGGTCGCCGAACGATTCACTGATTACGGATTCGACCGGGCGATAGTGACGCTTGGTGCGTCGGGGTCGGTGGTGATCGAGAACGGACGTTGGCATCGCGTATCCGCCGCGCAAGTCAATGCGGTGGACACCACCGGTTGCGGCGACTCGTTCATGGGGACCGTGCTGGCTGGCTTGGCCGCTGGTCATACGCTGCTGCAATCCGCGCAAATCGGCTCCTATGTCTCCGCCTATGCGGCCACCAAGCTTGGTGCCCAAAGCGCCTACGGCACCGCCGAAGAAGTCATCGCCTACTTCAGCTGACCTATAATCGTACATATGTACGAAACCCTGAGCCTGTTTTCCGAACCCACCAAGGTGTGGTTCGAGCATGCCTTCGGTCAGCCGACCGAGGCACAGGCTCAGGCATGGCCGGCAATCCATTCCGGTCGTAATGTCTTGGTCATCGCACCTACCGGCTCCGGCAAAACATTGGCTGCGTTTCTCTCGGCCATTGACCGGCTGATGACCGTGCCACGTACGCGGCGTGCCGGTGTGCGTGTGCTGTATATCTCGCCGTTAAAGGCGCTCGCGGCCGATGTGGCCAAGAACCTAGAACAGCCTTTGGAGGGCATTGCCGCACAATGCGAGGCGCAAGGGCTGCCCGTGCCGAAGATCGCGGTCGCCACTCGTTCAGGCGACACCACCGCACAGGAGCGGCGGCGCATAGCCTCCCATCCACCGGATATCCTCGTTACCACGCCAGAATCGTTGTATCTGTTGCTCACTTCGAAGGCAGGGCGGATTCTCGGCACTGTCGATACGGTGATCGTCGATGAGATTCATGCAGTGGCGGGCACCAAGCGCGGCGCACATTTGGCGGTAAGCCTTGAACGGCTGGAGAACCTTGTCGCGGAATCGCGCAAGCGAGATGCGATCGATGCGGATGCTGATGAGGGCGGTGATGCCGCCGTTGATGCTGGCCGCGGCGATCGTCATATGCAGCGCATTGGTCTATCCGCTACGGTGAATCCGCCTGAAAAGGCGGCGCGATTCCTGGGCGGCGGGCAACCGGTTACCATCGTGAATCCCGGTGGGCGGCCTGCAATGGATTTGCGCATGATTGAGCCGTTGGAAAACATGCGTGATTTGCATTCCGTGAATGCCAAGCAGCGTGTCGGTGGCGTGGATGCTGAACGGTCCGCTCCGCATATCAGCGGTGTCACGCCGGCCATGCAGCGACTTGCCGAACGCAGGGGCATTGTGCCGGTGGATGATAGAGATGTTTCTTCCACTTCTGGGGACGATTCTGATGCGAGTGATGCGTTCGATTCCTCCGCGTTGGTTGGAGCGGCGGGCGACCGTACCTCCGGTTCCATCTGGCCCGTGGTGGAACGCAGCATTTTGGATGAGATTCTCGCGCACCGCACCACATTGGTGTTCGTCAATTCGCGTGGTGTGGCCGAAAAGCTCACCGCGCGCCTCAATGATCTCTATGCGCAGACCCGGCATGGCACCAATCCCGACACTGTGCGTGATCCGGGCTCTCCGGAAGGCCGCGAAGGGTTCTCCACGCATTACGATGCTGTGGTCGGCTCCACCACCATGCTTGTCGGCTCGCATGAGGGCGATGATGTCATCGCCATGGCTCATCATGGGTCGGTCTCCAAAGATCGCCGCAAAATGATTGAGGAACGGCTCAAGCGTGGTGAATTGCGCTGCGTGGTGGCCACCTCCAGTTTGGAGCTAGGCATTGATATGGGCTCGGTCGACTTGGTGATTCAAGTCGATACACCGTTGTCGGTCTCCTCCGGATTGCAGCGTGTAGGTCGTGCCGATCATCAGGTCGGTGGCGTCTCTCACGCATTGTTCTACCCGCTCACCCGTCAGCAAATCGTCACTGGGGCCGCAAGTCTGGAAGCCATGATTGCCGGCGATATAGAACCATTGGCCGTGCCGCGCAATCCGCTCGATATTCTCGCCCAGCAGACCGTGGCCGCTGCCTCGATGCACGATTTGAACGCTGATGACTGGTATGCCACGGTGCTCCGTGCTGCGCCGTTTGCCGAACTGCCACGTGACATGTTCGATGCCGTAATCGGCATGATGTCCGGCGAATACAACAGAGAGGAATTCTCGGCCTTCCGGCCGCGACTGGTATGGAATCGGGATAATGGCCTGATTTCCGCCCGTCCCGGTTCGCAGAAAGTGGCCGTTACCTCTGGCGGTACGATTCCCGATCGAGGGCTGTACACCGTGGTCCTGCCTGAGGCGGACGCCGGCAAAGGCCAGCGTCGCGTCGGCGAGTTGGATGAGGAGATGGTCTACGAATCGCGCGTGGGCGATGTCATTACGCTCGGCACCTCCACATGGCAGATTCAGGAAATCACCCGTGATCGTGTGGTCGTGACTCCGGCTCCGGGCCGCACCGCCCGTCTGCCGTTCTGGCACGGTGAAGGCGCTGGCCGTGACTACGGTTTCAGCCGTACCATAGCCCGCTTCACCCGAGAAATCGCCGCCGGATTAGACGTGAAGCGGACTGGGGGGAGTTCTGCCGCAGAAGGTCCAGCTGTCCCAACCTTCATCCCAACAATCCTCACCCGTCTCCACCGAGACGGCCTAGACCCCAACGCCATCACCAACCTGGCCCGCCTACTCTCCGAGCAACAAGCCATCACCGGCACAGTTCCCAGCGACCAAACCCTCATCGTGGAACGGACCCGCGATGAAGACGGCGGCTGGCGCATCGTACTGTTAAGCCCCTTCGGCCGCCGCGTTCACGAACCGTGGTCCATGGCCATCAGCCGCAGACTGCGCCAACGCTACGGTTTCGATGGGCAGGTATATGCCGCCGATGACGGTATCGTCATTCAGCTACCGGACGGTGACGGACATATTCCTGCTCAAGACCTGTTCCTTTTCGACCCAGAAGACCTCAAAGCAGATGTAGAACGTCAAGTGGGCGAGTCCGTGCTATTCGCCGCACGATTCCGCGAATGCGCCGCCCGATCACTGTTCATGCCGCGATCCGACCCGGGCCGTCGCGTGCCCCTATGGCAGCAGCGACTGCGCGCCGCACAGCTCCTGCAATCGGCTCGCGTGGTCAAGAACTTTCCGCTTCTGTTGGAGACTGCACGTGAATGTTTGCAGGACGTGTATGACATGCCCGCCCTGAACGAGGTGATGACCGGATTGCAAGCCGGCACCATTACCGTGAAGGACGTGGAGACCGAATCGCCATCGCCTTTCGCCGAGAACATTCTCTTTGGCTTCGTCGGCGTGGTGATGTACCAGTATGACCAACCTCAGGCCGAGCGCAGCGCGCGACTGTTGTCTCTCGATCCGCACGTGCTCGAACGCTTGCTCGGCACCACCGACATGGCACAAGTGCTGAATCCGGACGTGATTCGCGAAGTCGAACAGGAACTGGGGGAGCGCACTTTCTGGAATGAACTTGCCGACGATGATGTGACTGGTCGCGTGACCCGTTACGCCAAAACCCATGGTCCTTTCACCGCCGATCAGCTCATGGCCGACCTACACCTCGATGCTACGGATGCCGTGCACACTCTGGATGTGCTGGCTGCCAAAGGCGAGTTGCTGCAAGGCCACTTTGTAGATGATGACGAGCAAGGCCAACAGTGGCTCCATAAGGACGTATTCCGCCGCATTCGGTCTCGCTCATTGGCCAAGGCGCGTAAAGCAGTCAAGCCAGTAGAACCAGAGGCGTTCCAGATGTTTCTTATCGACCGACAAGGTATCGGGCCGGTCGGCGGCGAACGATATGAAGGTGCCGACGGGCTCATGCGCGTTATCGAGCAGCTGGAGGGCATAGCACTGCCCACTGCACTCTGGGAGTCGGCGGTATTCCCCGCACGAGTACGAGACTACCAACCTGCATTGCTGGATGAGTTGCTGACCAGCGGCGATGTGGTCTGGGTCGGCTCAAAAACCGGGGGAACCAGTGCGATGGACCCCGGTGAGGTTGCTTTCTATCCGGCGGATTCAATATTGCTCAGCGGTGTGGAACATGGTACGACATCGAACGCTTCAGACGCCACCATGCCGGAAGCGATTCTGACCGCACTGGACTCAGGGGGAGCGTTCCATGCCCGTCAACTGGTGGATGCCGCCAAACGTGTGTGGAATGAGGCCGCGGAGCCGGACATCAATCCAAACACCGGTGAAATCATTCCGCAAGAGTGGAGCGAACAGCAGTTCAAGGATGCCTTGTGGAGCTTGGTCTGGCAAGGTAAGGTCACCAATTCCAGCTTCGCGCCGGTACGTGCATTAACCGCAGGCGCAGCAAGCCCGCGTAAATCCACTACATCACGTCGTCGTGGGCGTGTCGCTCCGATTCACCGAGCCACTACGGATATGACGTTAGGAGGTTTGTGGTCTGCCGTAATCGGGCAAGCTGAAGCCGAAGACACTGATCAGACCGAGCAGGCGCTCGCACTGGTCGAGACGTTGCTGGACAGGTATGGCGTCATCGCGCAGCCGGTGATCGACAAGGAAAATATCCCGGGTGGCTACTCAGCGTTGTATCCGATATTGCAGCGCATGGAGGAGCATGGTCGACTGGTACGAGGCATGTTCGTCCATGGTTTCGGCGCGGCCCAATTTGCCGAGCGCGACACCGTGGATGCGTTGCGTCATCCGTCAGAGCATCGCGGCCAGTCCGTGGTGGCATTGAGTGTGCTCGACCCCGCAAATCTCAGTGGCTCCGCCATCGCGTGGCCGGACGCGCCTGCCGGTGCGGGTAAACCGGCACGCCGTATCGGAGCCACGGTCGTGCTCAATGCGCAAGGTGCGCTACTATACGCGGTTGCCAAAGCCAAGCACCTGACGGCGTTCGATCAATCGGTCGGCCATGAACCCGCCGCCAATGATTCCGACGAACAAATGCGCAAGGCCGCCACAGAACTGGCCTACGCTCTCAAACGCAATGGCACCGGTTCCGTGACATTCAGCGACATCAATGGCGAACCCCTCAACGCGCGTCACCCCTTCGCCCGCATCCTCCACCAGTCCGGCTTCACCCCCGTTCCCCGAGGCATGCGGCTGTACTGATTGAGCCCAGCTATCGAATGCGGTAGTTGGAGCCGCGTTGGGTCATGATGAGGCCGGCGTGGGTGAGCTTCTTATCCAGTGTGTAGAGGGCGTTCCTGAGGAGTCCTTGTTGCTCGAAGAATGGGCCACCGACGAGCTTGACCAATTCGCTGGTGTTGACAAACTGGCCATCAGCCTTGACCAGTGCTTCAAGCAAACTGTATTCCAGACGGGACAGTGAAATTGCGGTGTGTGTGGATGCGTAGTAGGCTTTGCGATTCGTGGTATCCAACGTGAGATTGCCACGAATGATCATGGTGGGGGAGTCGGTGGCAAGCGAGCCGACGTATGAGAGCAGTTCGCCATCGGAGAATGGTTTGCTCAGTACGGCATCCGGGTGTCGTACATTAGCTCGTGCGCTAGCGGCAGCATTGTCCGTGCACTGTTCGGCTTCGGCATCTGAGTTGTTTGCGTGTGAATCCGCGCTGAAGGAGCTGTAGGGCGTCTCTTCGATCGGGGCGTACTCGTCAGGCAGCGCTCGCCAGCGGCTGCCTTCGCCGATGGTTTTGCTGAGTGGCGTCGAAGTCAGCAGCAGGATTTTAACGGAGGCACGGGCATTGTGAAGGGATTCGATGAGTTGCTCGGTGGAGATGCCGAGCAGGGATTCATCGAGAATCACTGCGTCAAATAGCTCCTTGGTGACCGCGGCGAGCGCGATACTGCCGGTGCTTGCCAAGGACACCTCATGACGACAGGCAAGCAGCGCACCACGAATGGCGCGGGCCAACGGTTCATTGGATACGGCAACCAGTAGTCTCATCGCCACCTCCTTGATGCTTAGTGTAGGTCGGGTTTAGGGTCTCTTCTCTATGTGTTTGGCTCACTATCGCTCGCTCCTCGCCTACAAACACCCCACTGGGGTGTTTGCTTTACGGCTCGGCCCATCAGAGGGAGCTTAATTGAGGTTACGCAATGAAGGCGATGGGGGAGGCGAGGTCCACTCCGGAGCCGTCTCGGCGCATATCGGGCTTGGGAAGCTCGACCGGGGAGCCTGCGGATGTGGAGGCATGCAACGGGTAGAGACCAACCCAGGCAAGAATCAGCGTGTTCTGGCCCTTGAGGAAGCGCTGGGAGCGTACGCCACCGGTAGCGCGGCCCTTGGTGGGGTACATTTCCAGCGGGGTGACCTTGGCGGCGCCGTTTTCGGTGCCGGGTAGTGCATCGGAGTCGCCGGCCACGGTGAGCACCACCGCGCCGGAGCCGGAAGTCAAACCGTTCTCGCCCTCCTCATAGGTCCATGCCACCTTGCCGGCGGGAACCACGTTGAATGCCGCCACACGGGCGCCCTCGGCCAGCTTGATGCCGGCCATACCGCCCGCGGTGCGACCCTGCGGGCGCACGTTCTTCGCCTCAAAGGTCAGTAGCGAGGAATCGGAGGAGATGAACACCAGACGGTCGTCATCCTCGGCCACGGCGGCGAATACCACTTCGTCGCCATCTTTCAGATCAATGACGGGCCAGGAATCCATGGTGGTGGGTGCCTCACGGTTCCAACGCTTGATGACACCGTTACGGGTACCGATAGCCAGCGACGGCAACGGCTTGGCCTCGGCGGCACCATCCTCGCTCTCGTCCTCGGCACTGGCCTTGCCGGACGTCGGCTGCTCCATGGCGATCGCCGTAATCACGCGCTCGCCACGAATCGGATCGGTGGATTCGGTCATGCCGATCAGTTCGTCGGCTTGGACCCCACCCTTCAGCGACAACGTGGCAGAAGCAGGTAGCGCCGGCAAATCAACCACATGCGCGAGCACTAGGCGGCCGGCCGACGTGACCAGCCCGTACGTGGCGCGCGTGGAGGTCTCGAAGATTGTGGTGATTTGATCGTCTCGCAGACGTTCATCGGATGTGGACCGTGCATTGAACACGTCCATCGCGCTTGGCGTGGTACGGGCAATCAAACCGGTGGCGCTCATCATCACCACGCACGGCTCGTCTTCGATCTTCAAGGCTCCGGTCAGCGCGGACCGCTCGCCGGTCTTCTTGGCGGCGGCTGCGGCTGCGGCCACATCGGCTTCGGCGGAGGAAATCGTGGTGGCGGCCTTCACCGCTTCGAGTGCGGACTTGGACACACCCGAAGCCCCGGCGCCCTGCGCCACGACCGGCGTCAGCGTGCCATCCGGGTCGGCGTCCAGCAGCACGGTGCGACGCGGCGAGCCCCACTTGGCGACCGCCTCGTCCATCTCGTCGGTGACCACCTGGTCGAGCGCTTCGGCGGAGGCCAGAATGCGGGTCAGCTCCTCGATGCGCTTCTTCAGATCATCGCGTTCGGCCTCAAGTTCGATGCGGTTCATCTTGGTCAGACGGCGCAGACGCAGGTCGAGGATGTACTGGGCCTGGACCTCGTCCAGGTCGAACACAACCATCAAACGGCTTTTCGCGGCATCCGCATCATCCGAGGTGCGGATTACCTGGATCACCTCGTCGATGTCCAGCATGGCCAGCAGCAGGCCCTCGACCAGGTGCAGGCGCTCCAACGCCTTCTTCTTGCGATATTCGCTGCGACGGCGGATCACCACACGGCGGTGGTCAACCCACACCTGAAGCATCTCCTTCAGGCCCATCGTGTGCGGGCGGCCCTCCACCAGCGCCACGTTGTTCATGGCGAAGTTGTCCTGCAACGGTGTGTGCTTGAACAACTGCACCAGCACCGCATGCGGGTCGAAACCGGTCTTGATTTCGATGACGATACGCGTGCCGTTATGACGATCGGTCAGATCGAACGCGCCGGAAATCCCCTCCAGCTTGCGGTTCTTCACACCGTCGGAAATACGTTCGATCACCTTCTCCGGGCCCACCATGTACGGCAGCTCGGTGACCACGATGGCCTGCTTGCGGGCCGTGACATGCTCGATATGCGTGGCGGCGCGCGTGGTGAGCGTACCACGGCCAGTGGCATAGGCCTCACGGATGCCGTCGCGGCCGATGATCGTGCCGCCGGTGGGCCAGTCGGGGCCGGGCACGTAACGCATCAGTTGTTCCAGGGTGGCGTCCGAATGCGCCATGAGGAACTTGGCGGCGTTTACCACCTCGCCCAGATTGTGGGTGGCCAGGTTCGTGGCCATGCCCACGGCGATGCCCGAGCCGCCGTTGACCAGCAGATTTGGGATGGCGGCCGGCAGCACGGTCGGTTCCTTGAGCTTGTTGTCATAGTTCGGCGTGAAGTCGACGGTGTCCTCATCGATATCCGCGTTCATGCCGAGGGCCGCCGGGCCAAGCCTGGCCTCGGTGTAACGGGAGGCCGCAGGGCCGTCATCCAGCGAGCCGAAGTTGCCGTGGCCGTCTACCAGCGGCAGACGCATCGCGAACGGCTGTGCCAAACGCACCATGGCCTCGTAGATCGCGGAATCACCGTGCGGGTGGAGCTTGCCCATCACCTCGCCCACCACGCGGGCGGACTTCATATACGGGCGGTCGGGAGTCAGGTTCATCTCGCCCATCTGGTAGACGATGCGGCGCTGCACCGGCTTCAAGCCATCGCGCGCATCGGGCAGTGCGCGTGCGTAAATCACCGAATACGCATACTCGAGGAAGGATTTGCTCATCTCCTCGTTCAGCGGCGTCTCGACGATATGCTCCTTGACCGTGCGCGGATCGTAGGTTTGCGCGGACGGTTTGCGGTGTGATGCCATGAAACTCCCTTTCGAACGCCCCCATATTAGCGGGAGGGCGCGAAACAGTGCGCAGAGAACGGTTCTCGATAACAACTGTGCGCTGGTTTCGGTGCGCCAATCGCACATGTTTGCCGATAAAATGGCGTGATTCCAGTGTTTCAGTCGATGTGCGTTTGTTTGATTATGTGCGTTGGGGCGCACAGTTGTTATTGAGAACCGTTCTCTGCGCACTGAGCCAAGGGGAGGGGTGCTACTTGAATGGGCAACTATGAGTGTTGAGACGCCGGATATGGACGAGTTGCTGCGGCTGGTGCCCACTGTGGGCTATGGGGATGACGCCCCGGCCGATCGGCGTGGGGGAGCACTGCACCTGTCCGCCGTGCTGCCCGCCTTGTCCGCCGCGATTGGGCATCCGACTCCCACCAAGGTCCACGCCGATCCCAAGGCCTGCCAGCGCGCGTTGGGACTGCCCGACGCCGAATCGGCCATCGTGGTGCTCGTGGACGGCCTGGGCTTCTGGAACCTCGCCATGCGCCTCGGCCACGCGCCCTATCTGCGTTCGCTGATGAACGAACGCGCCAATCAGCGTCCCATCGCCACCTGCGCTCCAAGCACCACTGTGGCGGCCATGGCCGCATTCGGTACCGGAACCTGCCCGGGACTGACCGCAATGGCGGGCTATACGCAGCTCGAACCCGCCAGCCATAAGCTCATCCAACTCATCCAGTTCAAAGACGCGCTGGCACCCAGACCAGCCAATCCGCACATTCCTGTGCCACCCATGGTCGATCCGCTCGACCAGCAGCGCGAGGAGACGGTGTTCGAGAAACTTGCGGCTCAAGAGGTGCGCGTCACAAGCTCGGGGTTGCCCAAGTTCTCCAGATCACCATTGACCGAAGCCGCATTGCGAGGCACCGACTATCAAGGCAACGTCACCCCACGCGATCGTGTGCTGGCCGCCGCACGCGCCTCCCGCACCCCCGGCCTGACCTACCTGTACATCCGTGACGCCGACAAAGTCGGCCACAATTACGGGTGGGATTCCGAACACTGGGTGGCCGCATTCGAACATATCGACGCCCAGCTCGCGCTCCTGAAACGCAGCGCACCCAAAGGCACGCTGATCGTCATCGTAGCCGACCACGGCATGGTGCAAACCGACATGGACCAGCGGATTGACATCGCCGTTGAACCGCAGCTCACCCGAGGCGTGTCACTGGTCGGGGGGGAGCCGCGCTCGCTGATGCTGTATGCCGAGCCGGATGAACGACCTGAGGATATAGCTTGCCGGTGGCGCGATTGTCTGCAAGACCGAGCCTTGGTGCGGACCAAGGATGAGGCCATCGCGGACGGATTGTTTGGACCGGTCTGCGAGCGAGTCCGGCCAATGCTCGGCGATGTGGTCGTGCAGGCAGCGGGAGCCGTGACCCTCGTCGATTCGCGTACGCAAGGAGACAAGGCCACCCACCTGCCGAGCGTGCATGGCTCCCAAACAGCATTGGAAATGGATATTCCCTGCCTGATCGATATGGCCTGATTCGGAAATTCAGTCTCCGAACAGAATCTCGTCCCAGCTTGGTACGGCCGAACGTCCTGATTTACGCTTGGCCGGTTTGGCTGGTGCCTCATGTTCGGTGGCGGCGGATTCGGCCGCCCGCTCCTGCTCGGTGGCTACTAGCTGTGCATTGGGGCCACTCCGTATGGTCTTGTCCGAAACATTGTCAGAGCCCTGCTCTGGTGCCGTGGCAGGCGATTGCTGTAATCCTGCGGCAGATGGCGAAACAGATCCGGCGGTCTGCGAAGAGACCGGACTGGGGGCCGTAGTGCCATGAGCCTGGGTCGTGGCCGGTGAGATGGACGTGGATAGATCCACTGGGGGCATGGAACCTGTGGAAGTGACAGAGGGCCGGATTGCGGCAGGCCGTGCGGCCGGAATCGAAGGCGTAGGAGCCGCCCAAGCAGACACGGCGCGCTCGATACGCGCGGAGCGTACGGAGTCGCCGGGCAGTTCGGGAATCGTCGGCTTGAGTTTGGAATCCGTGGCTGATTCCGGATTCTGTTCGCCGAGCAGTTTTCGAGCGGCATTGTTCAGGCTCATCACGGAATTGTCGTGCATATTCCACGTCCATTCGGCATGGATCTCACGGCCCGCGGAAGTGAATATCGCCACGATGCGCCAAGGCTCAAGTCCACGTCGGGTGGATTTCCAGGTCACTGATTCCATGCCGATTCCCGCAGAGGCCAGCGTGCGTTCCACCAGTTCGCTGATGGTGCGCACCCTGCTGTCTTTGGGTGCCGCCACGGCAAGGAACTGTTCGATGGCATACTGTTTCTCGGTCTCCACAGCCATGGAGAAACGACGTACCAGCATTTCGCTCAGATGATATTTCTCCGCGACACGGGCCGGATCGGCACCGGCGCGAATCAGCGACTGTATCTGGGAAATCGGCAAAGTGGACTGCTGATGCGGCTGGGGAGCCTGTCGCATCTCGCTTCTGACCTGCTTGGCCTCAAGAATCGCCCGTTCGAGCGTGTCGTCCACGCTCACAGCCATTTCCCTGCCGCCAAGGGAGAATACGAGGTCCCCCGTCTTGCTCACGCGCACGAAACGGGCTTTTTCAAGCCGATCATCTGGCATATTCGCACCACTTTCCGTCGCAAAGACATTACTTCTTTTAAGTATGCCCCACGTGTCGAACTTTACGAGTATTTCAAATCGTGTATCCTATGGGCGAGTACGGCGCTGACCGTGCTATATATATCGACTTACGAACCAAAGACGACGAAAGGACCATGATGGCTCAGGATTATGATTCCCCCCGCAACAAGGATGAGGACGAGGAATCGCTGCAGGCGCTGGGGAAGTCCTCGCAGAACGCCTCGAGCGACATCGACGACGATGAGAACGCCATCGCCGAAGACTACGAACTGCCGGGCGCCGATTTGAGCAACGAGGATTCCTCGGTGACCGTCATCCCCATGCAGGGTGACGAGTTCATCTGCTCGCAGTGCTTCCTGGTCAAGCATCGCAGCCAGCTCGCCTACACGGACGAGGATGGCCAGCCGGTGTGTGAGGAGTGCGCCGCCTGATGGCGTTCGACGAGACCTACAACGAGCCCGAATCCACCGAGGTCCTGGTCAAGAGCCTCGACCCCGAACATCCGGCCCAGCTGCACTATGCCCACGCGGGCGATGCCGGTGCCGACCTCATCACCACCGTCGATGTGACGCTGAAGCCTTTTGAACGGGCACTGGTTCCCACCGGCGTGGCCATCGCCCTACCTGCGGGCTACGTGGCGTTGGTGCATCCGCGTTCCGGGCTGGCCGCCAAGCAGGGCGTCACCGTGCTCAACGCGCCTGGCACCGTTGATGCCGGCTACCGTGGCGAGATCAAGGTGCCTCTGATCAACCTCGATCCGAAGCACACCGCCGTCTTCCATCCGGGCGATCGCATCGCTCAATTGGTGATTCAGCGGTATGTTGAGGCTCGGTTCATCCCGGCCGAGACACTGCCCGGATCCGATCGCGCCGAACGCGGGTTCGGTTCGACGGGAGTGGCGTCCTGACCGGATTAGGCCGGTTGAATGACTAAGGTGATGACGGCAACAACAGTTGTGGAACCAATGATGGCGAACAGGTGAATGCACAAGGCTCCGGTTCGCGGCTACAATGAACTTCATGACGAGGGAGGTGACTGGCATGGCAGAGATTGATGGCGAGCAGTACGCCGCCCGTAAGTTGGGTTGTGAGATCAGTGCCGATCCGCTCAATCCGCTGGATCCAATCAAGAAGGTGTGCAAGTCCCATCACCCCGATGAGGATTTGTCCATTCTTGACCGTGCCTACCGGCGTGCCGTCATCCAGCACTCCGCCCAGCGCCGCAAGTCTGGCGAGCCGTACATCATCCACCCGCTGGCCGTTTCCCAGATTCTCGCGGATCTGGGCATGGGCCCGATCGTGGTGGCAGCCGGCCTGTTGCACGACACGGTGGAAGACACCGACTATACGTTGGATCAATGCCGCGCCGAATTCGGCGACACCGTGGCCGGTCTGGTCGATGGCGTTACCAAGCTGAGTCAGCTTGAAGTGGGTGATTCCGCCCAAGCCGAAACCATTCGCAAACTCGTGGTGGCCATGAGCCGCGACGTGCGTACCTTGGTGGTCAAGCTCGCCGACCGCGTACACAACGCTCGCACCTGGCGCTATGTGAAGACCACGTCCGCCCAGAAGAAGGCGCGTGAAACCCTTGACGTGTACGCACCTTTGGCCAACCGACTCGGTATGAACGCCATCAAGACGGAGCTCGAGGAACTGAGCTTCAAGGTGCTCTACCCGAAGATCTACAACGAGATCGTGGTGCTGGTGGCTCGCCGAGCCGGCCAGCGCGATGTGTACCTGAAGCAGATTCTGGCGGAGATCAACGAGGATCTCGACGAGCAGAACATCAAGGCATACGTCACCGGACGCCCGAAGGATTACTTCTCCATCTACCAGAAGATGATCGTGCGCGGCCATGATTTCGCGAACATCTACGATTTGGTCGGTGTGCGCATCATCGTCGACACCATTCAGGACTGCTATGCGGCGCTTGGTGCCGTGCATGCGCGGTGGAACCCGGTTCCCGGCCGATTCAAGGACTACATCGCCATGCCGAAGCTCAACATGTACCAGTCGCTGCACACCACGGTGGTGGGCCCCGGTGGCAAGCCGGTCGAAATCCAGATTCGCACTTGGGACATGCACCGCCGCGCCGAATTCGGCATCGCCGCGCACTGGAAATACAAGGAAAACGGCCAGGCCGGCCGCGCCCTGAGCTCGCCGGACAAGTCCGATCGAAAGCGTGATGAAAACAATCAGGAGCTTTCCGAGGTCGATAACCTCAAATGGATTCAGCAGCTCGCCGACTGGACCAGCGAAACCCCTGATTCCAACGAATTCTTGGGCTCGCTCAAGGAAGACCTTGGCTCGTCCGAAGTCTACGTGTTCACGCCGAAAGGCAAAATCGTATCCCTGCCCGCTCACGCCACGCCGGTCGACTTCGCGTACGCCGTGCACACCGAAGTGGGCCACCGTACGATGGGCGCGCGCGTCAACGGTCGTTTGGTGCCGCTCGACACCACGCTCGATAATGGCGATACCGTCGAAATTCTGACGTCCAAATCCGATACAGCCGGCCCGTCACGCGATTGGCTGAGCTTCGTCAAGAGCCCGAAGGCCCGCAACAAGATTCGTCAGTGGTTCTCCAAGGAGCGTCGTACTGAAGCCATCGAGGAGGGCCGCGACGAGCTGACCCGCGCGATGCGCAAGCGCAATCTGCCGGTCAACACATTGCTTACGCCCGAAGCACTGGTGGGTGTGGCCGACGACCTTAACTTCCCGAACGCGGACGCCGTGTTCGCCGCCATTGGTGACGGACAGGTCTCCACGCAGAACGTCATCTCGCATCTGGTCAAGGATGCGGGTGCCGACGAGGTCGATGAGGAAGTCGAGCAGGAAGTCCTGCCGCTGAAGCCCATGGAACGCAAGGCCTCCAGCAGCTCCACCGGCGTGTCCGTCAAGGGCGTGGGCGATGTGTGGATCAAGCTGGCCCGTTGCTGCATGCCGGTGCCCGGTGACAATATCATCGGCTTCATCACCCGTAATCAGGGCGTATCCGTGCACCGCACCGACTGCCAGAACATGATCGATCTGAAAAACAAGCAGCCTGAGCGTGTGGTCGAAGTCGAATGGACCAGCACCAAGGGCCTGTTCATGGTCAAGATTCAGGTCGAGGCGCTGGATCGACGAAACCTGCTTTCGGACGTGACACGTGTGCTTTCCGACCATGGCGTGAACATCATTTCCGGTACGATCGCCACCGGTTCCGATCGCGTGGCCACCAGTCAGTTCAGCTTCGAAATGGCCGATCCGCAGCATCTCAACTCGTTGCTGGCAGCCGTGCGCAAGATTGATGGCGTGTTCGACGTGTACCGCATCACTGGTGCCAAGGAATCCGCCGAACCTCGACTGCGCAAGATGAAGTAGGCCGTTACCTTACTCTGGCTCCCTCTCAGAGAGGGGAGCCAAGAACACGAAAAGGTCCTGACTGGAATACCTGAACTGCGCCCCGATTGTTGGACGTGGTTTATTAAGGGTACCTGATTAGGCCG
>OLOC01000186.1_pt1 | contig 56320 bp, 43 predicted proteins | sample 1643111 | NCBI WGS metagenome assembly OLOC01 (sample SAMEA3136633, study PRJEB25190) | human gut metagenome
GTGCGCGCGGCACCACGCGGTGAAGGCGCCGTACCCGGGCAGCCCCTCCCCGCGGCCCTCGCGCAGGAACGCGTAGACTGCCATCTTGGTCATCCCGGGCAGCTGGGCCTTCGAGCGGATCACCTCCTCGAGCGGGTCGAAGGCGCTGCCCCTCGCGGACCTCCCGTCGGCGGCGGACTCGCCCTCCCGCCAGTACTTGGCGACCGTGTGCCGGTCCATGCCGTGCCTCCTCGCGATCTCGCTGAAGTTCGGCTTCGCGCCGGACCCCCTGTAGACGTTCAGCTCTCCCATTACGTTTCGCTCCATATCCCGCTCCTCCCGGGTCGGATACCCGATCGGAGCATAGTTCCGTTAGCGCAGTTGGTGAAAGTACGTTAGCGGGGTCGGCGAAAGCGCGTTAGCGCATTCGGCGAGATGCGTTTGCGAAAGTGGTCAATTTTAGATTAGCGCTAACAGCCCCTCGACGAGGCCGGGGCCCTCGAGGCCGAGACGGCGGCGCTGCTCGAGGGCGACGAGACCTACGCGTGCCTGCTCACCGTGCCCGGCATCGGCCCGAGGACCGCGGCGCAGCTCGCGGTGTCGGTCGACATCGGGAGGTTCCCGGACCACGACCACCTGGCCTCGTACTGCGGCATAGCCCCGAGGGTGAGGAGCTCCGGCACGTCGGTGGGGTCGGTCAGGGCGTCCAGGCGCGGCGACGCGAGGCTCAAGTCCCTGCTGATCTTCTCGTGCAACAGCCTGGTGAGGTCCTCGGGGCGCTACGGCGAGTACTACCGGGCCTGCAGGGCGCGGGGCATGGGGCACGGGCGGGCGCTCAAGGCAGTCGCGAGGAAGCGGCTCAGGGCGATTTACGCCGTGATGCGCGACAGGGTGCCCTACCGGGAGTAGCCCCGACGGTTGACAAAACTATAGGAACACCCAACGACTACCTCCAACGCCGCGGGCAGAGGACGGACAGCGATCGGGCACCAGAGCGAACAAATTGGCATGAAAAGAGGGCGGCATAGACCTTCTGGTCATGCCGCCCTCTTTGAATGACAAGTTGTCGCTCTGGTGCCCGCGCAGCGTCGACTGTTCCGCCGTTCGGTAGAACGGCGGAACCTCCTAGCCACCCAGATAGGCCTTGCGGACGTTATCGTCGTGTAGGAGCTCTTGGCCCGTGCCGGTCATGGTGATCTTGCCGGTCTCGAGCACGTAGCCACGCGTGGCGATCGAGAGCGCCATCTGCGCGTTCTGCTCGACCAGAAGCACCGTGGTGCCGGCCTTGTGCAGATCCTCGACAATCTGGAAGATCTGCTCAATCAGAATCGGCGCCAGGCCCATGGAAGGCTCGTCGAGCATGAGCAGCTTGGGGTTGCTCATAAGGGCGCGGCCCATAACGAGCATCTGCTGCTCGCCGCCCGAAAGGGTGCCGGCGACCTGGCGACGGCGCTCCTTCAGGCGCGGGAACTGCTCGTAGACGCGCTCCAGGCCCGGAGCCACCGTGGACTTGGGCTGTGTATAGGCGCCCATCTCCAGGTTCTCCTCGACCGTCATCTGCAAAAAGGCGCGACGGCCCTCGGGGACCTGAGCCAGGCCCTTACCAACCAGCTTATCGGCGGGCGTATGAGTAATGTCCTCGCCCATAAACTTGATGGAGCCGGTCTTGGAACGCAGCAGGCCCGAGACGGTTTTAAGCGTCGTAGACTTACCGGCACCGTTCGCACCGATCAGAGCAACGATCTCACCCTCGTTGACGTTAAAGGAGATGTCCTTGATGGCGTGGATGGCGCCGTACCAGACGTTGATGTTGTAGACGGAAAGCATCGGCTCTGCCATTTAGTTCTCCCCCTTATCCTGCTTGCCCAGATATGCCTCGATAACGGCGTCGTTGTTCTGGATTTCCTCGGCCGTGCCCTTGGCGATAACCTTACCAAAGTTGAGCACGCAGATGCCCTCGCAGATGTTCATAACGAGCGACATATCATGCTCGATAAGCATGATGGCAATGCCAAAGGTGTCGCGAATCTTGACGATGTTCTCCATGAGCTCGGCGGTCTCGGACGGGTTCATGCCGGCGGCAGGCTCGTCGAGCAGCAGTAGCTTGGGGTTGGTGGCAAGCGCGCGGACGATCTCCAGGCGGCGCTGAGCGCCGTAAGGCAGCGAGCCGGCCTGTTCGTTTGCCAGATGCTCCATATCAAAGATGGACAGCAGCTCCATGGCACGCTCATGGGCGGCCTTCTCGTGCTTCCAGTACGTCGGCAGGCGCAGCACGCCCTCAAAACCGGAATAGCGCTCCTGGTTGTGCAGACCGACCTTGACGTTGTCCTCCACCGTCATGGTGTTGAACAGGCGGATGTTCTGGAACGTACGGGCAATGCCCATGCGGTTGACCTGGTAGACCGACTTGCCCGAAGTGTCCTCACCGTCGAGCAGGATGGTGCCGTGCGTGGGCTGATACACCTTGGTGAGCAGGTTGAAGACCGTGGTCTTACCGGCACCGTTGGGGCCGATCAGACCGGCGATCTCGGTCTTGCCGATAGTCAGGCTAAAGTCGTCGACTGCTTTAAGGCCGCCGAATTCAATGCCCAGGTGGATGCACTCGAGCGCCGGGCGCTCGCCCAGGTCGCGGTCGGGAACGATGGCGCCAGAAGGATACGGGACCATCTTGCCCTTGTTGAACTCAAATTTACTGGGCATCGGCTGCCACCTCCTTCTTGGAAGCAAAGCGGTCCTTGACGCGACCGAAGAATGCCTTGAGCTGCGGGTTGTTGGTAAAGATCATGACCAGGATCAGCACGATGGCGTAGATGAGCATGCGGTAGTCCGAGAACTGACGGAGCAGCTCGGGAAGCACCGTGAGCAGCGCCGCCGCGATGACGGAGCCGCGCATATTGCCCAGACCGCCCAGGACCACGAACACCAGGATGAGAATGGACGTGTTGAAGTCGAACTTGGTGGCGGAGAGCTGCGAGAAGTTACCGCCGAAGAGAGCTCCGGCAGCACCGGCGAGGGCAGCGGAAACCACGAAGGCGATCATGCGGTACTCGGTGACGGAGATGCCTACGGACTCGGCTGCAATCTTGTTATCGCGCACGGCCATAATGGCACGGCCGGTACGGCTGCGAACCAGGTTGAGCACGATCACGAGTGCGACCATGACCAGGATGGCACCGGCGAGGAAGGTCGAGTACGTCGACACGCCCGAGGCGCCCTGGGCGCCCTTGATGATGGCGGTGCCGTCCTCGAGCAGATGCAGGTCATCGATCGTGGAGTTACCCGTGATGTTAAAGATCACATGCAGGCCGCGGGAATCGACGCCCACGATAAGGCAGGTGACGATCTCTTTGATGATCTCGCCAAAAGCCAGGGTTACGATGGCCAGATAGTCGCCGCTCAGGCGCAGGACCGGGATACCGATCAAGAAGCCCAAGATGGCAGCGGCGATAGCGCCGACCACGATGCTGATGACAAGACGTATCGGATCGGAGGGAACGGCGCTCTCGAGGGCGACCGCGGTGACGATTCCCGTATAGGCGCCGACGCTCATAAAGCCCGCATGGCCCAGCGACAAGTCGCCCGCGATGCCGACGACAAGGTTAAGGGAAATGGCCATGACGATATAGGCCGTGATGGGAACCAGCTGACCGGCAATCATGCGCGGAATCATGTGGTTAGACTGCATAAAGAACACGATGGCGAACGCCACAAGGCACATGGCGTACGTAACAAAGTCGTGACGCGTCTGCTTGTCTTTAAGAAACTTCATAACGCTCACCTACACCTTCTCGGGGACGTACTTGCCCAAGAGGCCGGCAGGCTTGACGAGCAGGACGATGATCAGAACACCAAAGACGATGGAGTTGGCAAGGCTCGTGGAAATGTAAGCCTGCGCCATCGCCTCGATGATGCCGATGAGAATGCCACCGACAAAGGCACCGGGGATGGAGCCGATGCCGCCGAACACGGCGGCGTCGAAGGCCTTGATGCCAGGCATGGCACCCGTCGTGGGCTGCAGCACCGGCGAGTAGGAGCACAGGAGCACGCCGGCGATGGCGGCAAGCGCCGAGCCGATGGCAAACGTCATCGAGATGGTGCGGTTGACGTTGATGCCCATGAGCTGAGCGGCGGCCTTGTCCTCGGACACGGCGCGCATGGCTTTGCCCATCTTGGTCTTACCTGTAAAGAACATCAGGCCGGCCATGATAACCAGGCAGGCGACGATGGTGACGAGCGAGACGGCGCTTACGTTGAACTTGGCCAAGAACTCCGGCACCTGGAAGGTGACGAGCGAAGTGAAGTTCTTGGGCGTGGCGCCCCACAGAAGCTGCGCGGCGTTCTGCAGAAAGTAAGACACGCCGATGGCCGTGATCAGAACGGCCAGCGGGCCTGCTTGGCGCAGCGGCTTGTATGCCAGGCCCTCGATGAGAACACCGAGAACGGTACAGACCACACAAGAGAGAATTACAGATGCCCAGCCCGGGAGGCCGAGATACGACGTGGCACAGAACGAGACATAGGCACCGACCATGATGACGTCGCCGTGAGCGAAGTTGAGCATCTTGGCGATACCGTAGACCATGGTGTAGCCCAACGCGATGATGGCGTAGACGCTGCCCATGGACAGGCCGTTGACCAGGTATTGGATAAAGACCGTCATGTTCCACATCCCCCTTTCGAATAGGTTTCCAGTTGATGTATGAAACAGGGACGTTACATCGTCCCTAGATACCAAGCAAGCAGGGAAGGCCAAAACCTCCCCTGCTTGGGATCAAAACCGCTCTATGTAAGGCGGCCAATTAGGCCTGTACGTACTTGCCGTCGGTGATGACGTACGCCGTGGGCTCCTTCTGGACCTGGCCCTTATCGTTCCAGGTGAGCTTGCCGGTCAGACCGTCAACGGTAATCTTGAGCATAGCCTTGGACAGCTTCTCGGCGGCCTCGGTCGGGTCGGCGTCGACACCAAGACCGGCCTCCTTGAGGGCCTCGGCCACCGCGTGCACGCCGTCGTAGGCGTCGGCGGCAAACTGGTCGGGGGTATCGCCGTACTTATCCTTGTAAGCGTTGACGAAGTCGGCGTTCTTCTCGTCGTCGGCGGAGAACGGGGTCATGAGCAGCAGACCCTCAGCAAGAGAGGCATCGAAGCCCTCAACGCCCAGGATACCGTCCATGCCGTCGCAGCCCATCATCTTGACATCGTAGCCCATGTCCTTGGCGTTCTTGAGCAGGACGGACGCCGGCGTATAGTAGATCGGCGCAAAAATCATGGTGGCGCCAGCCTGCTTGGCCTTGGTCAGCTGGTTGGTAAAGCTCGTGGCGGAGTCGTCCTTAAAGGTCTCCTCGTCAACAATCTCGAGCTTGGACTCAGCGGCCTGGGCCTTAAAGGAATCTGCGATGCCCGAAGAATAGGCGTCGCCGGAGTTATAGAACAGCACGAACTTCTCGTCCGCATACTTCTGCGCCAGGAACTTGGCAGCGTTGACACCCTGGTTGGGGTCGGTGAAGCAAACCTGGAAGACGCAATCCTTGCCGTCGGTGACGTCCTCGGAGGAGGCGGACGGGGTGATCATGAACGTCTTGGGGTCGTTACCACACTCTGCGGCAACGGCAACCGACGCACCCGTGGTAGTCGGGCCGACGAGGGCCTGCATGCCCCAGTCGAGCAGGGTGTTGAAGGCGTTGACGGCCTTCTCGCCATCGGCCTGGTCATCCTCGGCCTTGCTGGCAAGCGGCAGCTCCTTGGTCGAAAAATCCTTGCAGCCAAGCTCGACACCCTGGGTAACGGACTTGCCGTAGGACGCGTTGGCGCCGGTCAGCGGGCCGATGGTGCCGATCTTAAACGAAGCGTCGCTCGAAGCGGAACCGCTGTCGCCGCCGTTGGAGGAGCAGCCAGCTAGAATGGACATCGCCCCCAGACCTGCTGCGCTCGCGATAACGCTCCTGCGATTCATAACAGGGTTCAATGACTTACCGGTGAGGCTCGACATGCGGCTCTCCTCTCAAATCTCGTCGGGTTTCGGTTACCCGACAGGCCATCCTTCGCCGTGTTCGGCGTTCGCAAAATAGTAGACGCTTTAGTTGAGAAAAGTGGCGATTATTTCAACTTTTCTTTTGCTTTGTCCATTTATCCATATTCATGCGTATTTCTATCAGTTTATGCAGTTTAGCCACTTTATTATGTGAAAGTAATGTTTCTGTTCTGTTACAAGCGCCCTTGCCCTGAATAAAACGGCCTCACCGGTAGCGCTTTATGCGCACTTAGGCGGCGATGTACTTGCCATCCTGAATCACATAGGCCGTAGCGGGCTTTTCGACCTGGCCCTCGTCGTTCCACGTGAGCTCGCCCGTCAGGCCCTCAATCTTGATCTTGCGCATGGCCTTGGCAAGATCGTCGGCAATGTCGGCACCATCGGCCGTAATATCGATGCCCGCCTTGTCGATGGCCTCGGCGATGGCGTGGACGCAATCGTAGGCATCGGCGGCAAACTGGTTAGGCGTCTCGTCGTAGGCATCCTTATAGGCCTTGACGAAGTCGGCATTCTTCTCGTCATCGGCGGAAAACGGGGCCATGAGCAATACGCCCTCGGCAAGAGAGGTGTCGAAGCCCTCAACGGAGAGCAGGCCGTCCATGCCGTCGGTACCCATAAGCGTCATGTCGTAGCCCATGTCCTTGGCGTTTTTGAGCAAAACGGACGCCGGCGTGTAGTAGATCGGGGCAAAGATAAGCGTGGCGCCGGCCTCCTTGGCCTTGGTGAGCTGGTTGGTAAAGCTCGTGGAGGAATCGTCCTTAAAGGTCTCGGTATCGACGATGTCGAGCTTGGACGCCTTGGCCTGCTCGGCAAAAGCGTCGGCAACGCCCGAGCTATACGTATCGCCTGAGTTGTAGAACAGGGCGATCTTGGCATCCGCGTACTTCTCGGCCAAGAACTTCGCGGCGCTGGCGCCCATGGTGGGATCGGTGAAGCAAACCTGAAAGACCGTGGTCTTATCCTTGGTGACGTCGAGCGACGAGGCCGAAGGCGTGACCATGAGCATATCGTCGGCGATCTCGCCCGAGACGGCGACGGCGGCACCAGTCGTGACGGGGCCGACGAGTGCCTGCATGCCCCAGTCGCACAGGGTATTGAAGGCGTTGATAGCCTTCTCGCCGTCGGCGACGTCATCCTCGGACTTAAACGAGAGTTTGAGGTCCTTGGTCGAGAAGTCCTTGGCGGCAAGCTTGGCGCCCTTCTCGGCCGAGACGCCATAGGTTGCCGCAGCGCCGGTCAGAGGGCCGATGACACCGATCTTGAAGGTCTTGCCGTCATCGGCAGAGCCGCCGTCCGAGCTACCCGACGAGCAACCAGCAAGCGCGACGGTGCTGCCGAGCGCCGCGGCGCCGGCGAGAAAGTTCCTACGGCTGAGCGTGCTGTTGATGTTGAACATGGCGTCCCCTTTTTTTCGCTGGCCGCAGCGCGGCCGTCTTGCGGTACGGGGCAAACCTTATGGCGCAAACGTTGACAGTTTGTTACGGAGTTCCGTTTGTAGCGAGCATGTTTCCAATGTTTCCGCAGCGTTTCGGGGGTGCCGTTTTGTGCGACTCCTGTTGCCTGGCGAGCACGCGCTCTCGGTTCACGCTAGAATGCACTCAACCTTTAAGCGGTTAATCCATCCATAAGATGCACGAAGGAGCTATCTATGAGCGAACCCCTGCGCACCGTGAACGTCGGTCTGATCGGTCTGGGAACCGTCGGCGGCGGCGTGGCCCGTCTGATCAAGAGCCACCACGATGAGTACCTGGCAGCCTACGGCATCGACCTTAAGCTGACCCGCGCCTGCGCGCTTGCTTGGGAGCAGGCCGAGGCAGCCGGTATTGAGCGTGAGGCCTTTACGAGCGACTGGCACGATGTCGTCACCGACCCCGCCGTCGACATCGTCGTCGAGCTGATCGGCGGCGAGCATCCCGCAACCGAGATCTTTACCACCGCCTTCGAGAACGGCAAGCACGTCGTCTCTGCCAACAAGGCCCTGCTGGGCCGTCATGTCGAGACGCTCGCCGAGAAGGCGCGCGCATGCGGCGTGCAGATTAAGTGCGAGGCCAGCTGCGGCGGCGGCATCCCCATCGTGAGCACGCTCGAGCACGACTTGGTGGGCAACAAGATCCTGACCATCGCCGGCATTCTCAACGGCACCACCAACTACATCCTGTCGCGCATGGACGCCGAGGGCGCCGATTACGCCGACGTGCTCGCCGACGCCCAGGCCAAGGGCTACGCCGAGGCCGACCCGTCCGCCGACGTCGACGGCTTCGACGCCGCCAGCAAGACGGCGATCCTCGCCTCCATCGGCTTTGGCACCCGCGTGACCACCGATGATGTGTACCAGCAGGGTATCCGTACCATCGGCGCCGAGGACATCGCCCAGGCCCGCGAACTCGGCTACACCATTAAGCTGCTCGGCATCGCCCGCAACACCGACGCCGGCGTCGACGTCCGCGTGCATCCCACGCTGATCCCTGCCGATCACATGCTCGCCAAGGTCAACGGCGCCATGAACGCTGTCTACGTGGTAGGCGACGCCGTGGGCGAGACCATGTTCTACGGTGCCGGCGCAGGCTCCTTCCCCACCGCGAGCGCCGTCGTGGGCGACATCCTGTCGCTCTCCGAGCAGATCAGCCGCGGCGTGGCTCCGCTGCCCGAGATTGAGCCCTATGGTCACAACCTGGCCTTTAAGCCCATGGACGAGCTCCAGACCAAGTACTATGTGCGCCTGAAAGTCGCCGACCACGTGGGCGCCCTGTCCGAGACGGTCGATATCTTTGCCAAGCACAGCATCTCGATCTCGCTCATCAACCAGGTCGAGGACGGCAAGTCGGGCGTCAGCGATGCCTGCTCGGTCATCTTCCTGACGCACCGCGCGCTCGAGAAGGACGTCCAGGCTGCCGCCGCCGAGCTTGCCAGCGTCGACTGCGTGGCCGAAGTCGCCAACGTCCTGCGCATCGAGGACGTCGAGGCCTGGACCGAAGGCGTCATGGCCAACTAGTTCGGTTTACACCCCACAACGCATTTGCTCGAAGGGCTCCCGTCTGGTCTTGGACGGGAGCCCTTTTACTTGCACGCTCGGGGCGCATTGACGCGATCCGCGTTTGAACAATTTGACCGTTCGGTGTCAACCAGGGATACCGCTCACCGATAAGCAGACATGTTTGTTTTTGTCCGCCGCTATCCTGTGCTGCGTATGTCCACCCCCGAAGAATGGAGGCACCATGTTGCTCGAGGGTAAGAAAGCAATCATCACCGGAGGCACGCGCGGTATCGGCTATGCCATCGCCTGCCGTTTTATCGAGGAAGGCGCCGCCGTCACCGTCTTTGGCTCGCGTCAGGAGACCGCCGATGCGGCCGTTGAGAAGCTGACAGCCGCCTATCCCGACGCCAAGGTCTGGGGCCGCTCCTGCGACCTCACCTCACTCGAAGCCGTGACCGAGGCCTTTACCCAGGCTGCAGCCGACATGGGCGGCTTGGACACGGTCGTCAACAATGCCGGTATCTCCCAGCGTTCACCCCTCTTGGACTACACGGCCGAGGAGTTCGCAAAGGTCATGGACCTTAACGTCGTCGCCGTCTTTAATGGCCACCAGGCTGCCGCCAAGATCATGACCGAGGCCGGCCACGGCGGCACCATCACTACCACAAGCTCGATGGTCGCCAAGTACGGCCAGCCCTCCGGCGTCGGTTACCCCACGTCCAAATTTGCCGTCAACGGTATGGTCCAGTCGCTCTCGCGTGAGCTCGCCCCTATGGGTATTCGCGTCAACGCCGTTGCCCCTGGCGTGACTAAGACTGACATGGTCGCCAACCTGCCCGAAGAGGTCATCAAGCCCATCATCGCCACTATTCCGCTCGGCCGCATGGGCGAGCCCGAGGATGTCGCCAACGCCTTCGTTTTCCTGGCGAGCGACATGTCCTCCTATGTCACGGGCGCCGTGCTCCCCGTCGACGGAGCCGCCCGTTCCTAAAGGTCGCAAGCCACGACTTCGAACCTCAACGAGGCCCAACGCAAAAGGCGCGCTGTCTGCATCAACCGCAGGCAGCGCGCCTTGTTCTATTTGTAAGGGAAGCTGCGTCCCGGTATTTCAGCTCAGAACGGGGCGAAGCTTCCCTCAGGGCCTTCTTTCGGAAACTATGTCCCATTCTGGGCGCGGATTCTGGGACACGCTTTCCGCAACGGACTTCTCGCGGAAAGCGCGTCCCACTCTGGACGCCAATTCCGGGATGCATTTTCCGCGGCGGCGTTGGCTACCTGCCGTCATCGTCCTGGGCTTCATCGCGCGCATAGAGTTCCAGCATGCGGCGGCGGTATTCGCGCACGGCGAGCTTGGCACGCTCCAGGCGGCGACGCTCGCGCGGAGTCAGCTCGGACGGGTCAATCTCATCACCATAGGTCTTATCGGCAAGAAGATGCGCCGCGTCCACAATACGGGCATCGATGTGGCCGCTCGCTGCCTCGGCGGAAAGACGCTCGGCAATCGTATCGAGCGTAGGCAGGCCCTCGAATACGCGACCATGGCCATGCGATGTCAGCAGCTCGTGCTCGCGTGCGAGCAGGCTTGCCAAATCGTGATGAGCACGCAGGATGTCGAGCGCATCGGATGGATGCTCGGCAACTTCTGCCACGGCGGCAACCGGCGCGGCGTCGACCACGCGGTAGAAGAGCTGCGCGAGCAATGGCATCAAGAACACCGTGATGGCACCAGCGGCAACCATGACCGACGCAATATCTTGCGACAGCGCGCCCGCGTTGACGGCAACGCTTGTCACGGCAACGATGATCGGCAGGGCCGTGGTGCAGTACAGGGCCACGGTAATGCGGCCATACGCCGACACATCGCGCGTCGCGGGACAAATGCCCATAGAGATGAGAATGGGCACGGCACGAATAATCAGCAACGCCACGATAAAACCCGCGAGCAAGCCCGGGCGCGACGCCACGGCCGTCAGGTCGATCTTTGCGCCCGATACGGTAAAGAACACCGGAATCAAGAAGCCGTAGGCCAGGCCGTCGAGCTTGGTTTCGAGCGTATGGTTGCCCTCGGGGATGATATAGCGCAGGACAAAGCCGGCGGCAAAAGAACCCAACACGATGTCGAGGTCAAAGATGGCCGAGAACGCCACGAGCGTGACCAGGATGAGCACCGTCAGGCGCACGAAGGTCTGCGACGTGGTGTCGGCGCGTTCCTCGACAAACGAAAAGAAGCGGCTGCCGACGCGCCTGGAACGACTTGGGACCGCGGCCAGCAGCACGCAGACCACAGCAAACAGGCCAAGAATTACAAGCGTCTGGATGCCGGTGCGGGCAGACAGCAGCACCGACATGGCGAGCACGGGACCGAGCTCGCCCCAAGTGCCATACGCGAGAATCGAGTCGCCCACACGCGTGCCGGTGAGCGAGCACTCGCGCATGATGGGCACAAGCGTACCGAGCGCCGTGGAAGTAAGGGCAAGCGTCACGGCGATACCGTCGAAATGACTAACCGAGAACCACGGGGTAAAGCGCACGGCAAGCCAGGCGATACCAAACGTGACGACCCACGTCGCCAAGCCGTAGCGCCCCTCCACACCCGTGATGCTCTTGGGGTCGATCTCAAAGCCGGCAAGCAGGAACAAAAAGGCCAGGCCGAGCTCGGACACGAGCGAGACCTCGGCATCTACATGGATAATGTCGAGCATATGGGGTCCCAGCACCGCGCCGAACACGAGCAAAAAGACCGTCTCGGGAACGGGTTTCCCGGGAATCGACGAGGCGATGAAGGGGCTTGCAAAGGCCACGAGCGCGATGATGGCGAGTGAAACGAATGCCATGTGATGCCTTTCTCTTGTTTGCGCTTCACTGTAGCACCCTCGCCGTCCTCAACGCGCCGCGAGCTGTCGTATCATAGTGAGGTTTACAAACATGTGGCTCAAGGCGACCGCAGGGCAGACCCCGCAAACCGACCGCTGCCGCATACCGTACCGTACGCCCAACCGATCAGGAAGGCAGGAACCAATGGTCTCTCGTATCTACGTGGAGAAGAAACCCGGGTTCGACGTCGAGGCTCAGCAGCTCAAGGGCGAGCTGACCGAGATTCTCGGCATCAAGGGCATCGAGGCCCTGAGGATCATCAACCGCTACGACGTCGAGGGCATCGACGAGGAGCTTTTCCGCTCCTGTGTGCCGACCGTCTTTAGCGAGCCCCAGGTCGATGTGACCTACGACGAGCTCCCCGCAAGCGATGGCGCCGTCTTTGCCGTCGAATTCCTGCCTGGCCAGTTTGACCAGCGCGCTGACTCCGCCAGCGAGTGCGTGCAGCTCATCAGCCAGGGCGAGCGCCCCGCCGTGCGCTCCGCCAAGGTCTATATGATCTCGGGCGCCCTGGACGAGGCCGCCATCGAGGCCATCAAGCACTACGTGGTGAACCCCGTCGAGGCGCGCATCGCCTCGCTCGACCTGCCCGAGACGCTGTACATGGAGACCCCCGAGCCCCAACCCGTCGAGGTGCTCGACGGCTTCCGCGAGCTCGACGAGGCCGGCCTTGCCGCCTTTATCGCCGATCGCGGCCTTGCCATGGACGAGGCGGACATCGCCTTCTGCCAGCAGTACTTCCGCGATGAGGACCGCGACCCCACCATCACCGAGATCCGCGTGATCGACACCTACTGGTCCGACCACTGCCGCCACACCACCTTCGGCACCGTCCTGGACGACGTGACGATCGACGACGCCGTGGTGCAGCAAGCCTTCGACCGCTACATGGAGATGCGCCACGAACTCGGCCGCGACGCCAAGCCCGTCTGCCTCATGGACATGGGCACCATCGGCGCCAAGTACCTTAAGAAGACCGGCGTCATGACCGATGTCGATGAGTCCGAGGAGATCAACGCCTGCACCGTCAAGGTGAAGGTCGATGTCGACGGCGAGGACCAGGACTGGCTGTTCCTGTTTAAGAACGAGACCCACAACCACCCGACCGAGATCGAGCCCTTCGGCGGTGCCGCCACCTGCGTGGGCGGCGCTATCCGTGACCCGCTCTCGGGCCGCAGCTATGTGTATCAGGCCATGCGCGTCACCGGTGCCGGTGACCCCACCGTCCCGGTTTCCGAGACGCTCGAGGGCAAGCTGCCGCAGCGCAAGCTCGTGACCACTGCCGCCGCCGGCTACTCCAGCTACGGCAACCAGATCGGCCTTGCCACCGGTCAAGTCACCGAGCTCTATCACCCTGGCTACGTGGCCAAGCGCATGGAGGTCGGCGCCGTCGTGGGCGCTACCCCGGCAAACCACGTGCGTCGCGAGTGCCCCGCCCCCACCGACAAGATCATCCTGCTGGGCGGCCGCACCGGCCGTGACGGCATCGGCGGCGCCACTGGCTCCTCCAAGACCCAGAACACCGAGTCCATCGAGACCTCGGGCGCCGAGGTCCAGAAGGGCAACGCCCCGGTCGAGCGCAAGCTGCAGCGTCTGTTCCGCCGCGGCGACGCCTGCCGCCTGATCAAGCGCTGCAACGACTTTGGCGCCGGCGGCGTCTCGGTCGCCGTAGGCGAACTTGCCGACGGCCTGTACGTGGACCTGGACACCGTGACCAAGAAGTACGACGGCCTGGACGGCACCGAGCTCGCCATCTCCGAGTCCCAGGAGCGCATGGCCTGCGCCGTCGCCGACGGTGACGTCGAGGAGTTCATGGGCTACGCCGCCGAGGAGAATCTCGAGGCGACCGTTATCGCCGAGGTTACCGCCGAGCCGCGCATGCGCATGGCCTGGAACGGTGTCGCCATCGTCGACCTATCCCGCGAGTTCCTCAACTCCAACGGCGCGCCCAAGCACCAGGTCGCCCACGTGTGCGCCCGCAGCGTGTGGCAGCCCAGCTGGGCCGGCACCACGCTTGTCGAGCGCATGACCTCGCTCGTCACCGATCTTAACGTCGCCTCCAACAAGGGCCTTTCCGAGCGCTTCGACTCCACCATCGGTGCCGCGACCGTGCTCATGCCCTTTGGTGGCAAGACGCAGCTCACTCCGAGCTCTGCCATGGTCGCCAAGTTCCCCGTGGACGGCGAGACCACCACGGCGAGCGCTATGGCATGGGGCTTCAACCCCTACCTGATGGAAGCCGACCAGTTTGCGGGCGCCTACCTGTCCGTGGTCGAGTCCATCGCCAAGCTCGTTGCCGCCGGCTTTGAGCACAAGCGCGCCTACCTCTCCTTCCAGGAGTACTTCGAGCGTCTGCGCACCGAGGCTGAGCGTTGGGGCAAGCCCATGGCAGCCGTCCTGGGCGCCCTTATGGCCCAGGTCGACCTGGGTGCCGGCGCCATCGGCGGTAAGGATTCCATGAGCGGCTCGTTTGAGGACGAAGCCGGCGAGCTAAACGTTCCGCCGACCCTGATCAGCTTCGCTGTCGCCGTAGGCAAGGCAGCCCGCGCCGTCTCCCCCGAGTTCAAGGGCCTGACGCACCGCGTTGTCCGTATCGCCCCCGCCACCTATGGCGAGGACTACCGTCCCGATGCCCAGCAGCTTCTCGCCGCATTTGACGCTGTCGAAGCGCTCACCGCCGCCGGCGACGCCCTGGCCGTCTCCACGCCCGGCTACGGCTGCGGCGCCGAGAGCCTCTTTAAGATGTGCGTCGGCAACCAGATCGGTATCGAGCTTGCGGAGGATGTGGACGTGGAGAGCCTCTTCACCCCGCTCTATGGCAGCTTTATCGTCGAGCTCGCCGAGGATGCCGAGCTGCCCGAGGTCGCCGACGGCGTTGTCGTCGAGCCTCTGGGCACCACCGTTGAGGGCTATGTCATCGACACCGGCTCCGAGGTCATCGAGCTCTCCAAGCTCCAGGAGGCCTGGGAGAGCGGCATCGAGGGCGTCTTTGCCTACCGCAGCGCCGGCGAGACCCCCGAGGTCGAGGCCATCGACTTCCGTGCCAAGGATATCCACGTGTACGGCGGCGCCAAGATCGCCCGCCCGCGCGTGATCATCCCCGTGTTCCCCGGCAACAACTGCGAGTACGATAGCGCCCGTGCCTTCCGTGCCGCCGGCGCCGAGGCCGACACCTTCGTGATCAACAACCTCACGCCCGAGGCCGTCGCCGAGAGCACCCACGAGCTTGCCCGCCGCATCCGTGCAAGCCAGATTGTCATGATCCCCGGCGGCTTCTCGGGCGGCGACGAGCCCGACGGCTCCGCCAAGTTCATCACGGCGTTCTTCCGCGCTCCCGAGGTCACCGAAGCAGTCCGCGACCTGCTCAAGGCCCGCGATGGCCTGATGCTGGGCATTTGCAACGGCTTCCAGGCCCTGGTCAAGCTCGGCCTGGTGCCCTATGGCGACATCGTCGACGCCACGCCGGATGCACCCACGCTGACCTTTAACACCATCGGCCGCCACCAGAGCCGTCTGGTGCGCACCCGCATCTCGTCCAACCTGTCCCCGTGGCTGTCGCAGTGCAGCCTGGACGACCCCTACACCGTCGCCATCAGCCACGGCGAGGGCCGCTTTGTCGCCAATGACGAAGTGCTCGCCCAGCTGATCGCCAACGGCCAGGTCGCCACGCAGTACGTGGACGAGGACGGCAAGCCCAGCATGGATCTCTCCGTCAACCCCAACGGCTCCGCACTCGCCATCGAGGGCATCACGAGCCCCGACGGCCGCGTCCTGGGCAAGATGGGTCATGCCGAGCGCCGCGGCGACAACCTGTACCGCAACGTGCCCGAGCATGTCCCCGGCGATAAGTTCATGCCAATCTTTGAGAGCGGCGTAGCCTACTTCGCTTAAAGCTTTCCCATCGGGTACAATCCCCTCGGGTAACAACACCCGCCACCGGCACGCCCGGTGGCGGGTTCTTTTTTGCTTTACGCGTATAGGAGAAGGACATCATGGAAAGCCGCGAGCCGTATCTCGCCACCCTGCCCGGACTCATCCTGGGCTGTCTTGTTTGCTGTGCACTCTGGGGATCGGCCTTTCCCTGCATCAAGATCGGCTACGCACTCTTTGGTATCCCGGCGCACGATAGCGCCTCGCAGCTACTCTTTGCAGGTTTGCGCTTCACGCTTGCCGGTATCCTGGTTATCGCCGGTATGAGCACAGCCCAGCGACGCCCGCTCGTCCCACAGGTACGCGATATCAAGCCCATCTGCATCCTGTCGCTCTTCCAGACTATCGGGCAGTACTTCTTTTTCTATCTGGGACTCTCGCGCGCCAGTGCCATATCGAGCTCCATCATCGAGTCCAGCGCCAACTTCTTGGCCATCCTCTTTGCCGCCCTGGCATTTCGCACCGAGGAACTCGATACGGCCAAGGTGCTTGGCTGTGTGCTGGGTTTTGCCGGCGTCGCGCTCGTCAACCTTTCGGGCGCGGATGGCACCTTTGGCTTTACGCTCGACGGCGAAGGCTTTATCTTGGCCTCCACCGTTGCCGGCGCCCTGTCGACCTGTCTCATTGGCATCTTCTCGCGCGAGCATGACGGCGTCTTGCTCGCCGGCTGGCAGTTTTTAGTCGGCGGCCTGGTCCTTACCGCCATCGGGTGTTTGATGGGCGGCGCGCTCTCCCCCACCGCGATCATCCCCGCCATCGCGCTCATTATCTATATGGCACTCATCTCCGCTGTCGCGTACTCGCTATGGTCGCGCCTGCTTGCCGTCAACCCCGTCAGCCGCGTGTCGATCTTTGGCTTTATGAATCCGGTCTTTGGCGTGCTGTTGAGCGCGCTGCTGCTCGGCGAGGGTGCCGGTACGAGCCCCGTTACCGTCATCGTTGCCCTGCTGTTGGTCTGCGGCGGCATCATCATCGTCAACAAACCCAAAAAAGCCTAGCGAACTGCCCTTATTTAGCAGAGGGGATTCACATACTTTAGTTTAATGGAGTACATCGGTGAGCTGAAGGCCGCCACGCACGCAAGCGTGCGCCCCTTTTTTAGCGTATCTGGATGCCGGCTTTCTTTTTCTCGGCCTTGACGCGGTAGAGTTCCGCGTCGGCGGCGCGAAGCAGGTTTTGCCAGGTATCAATACCATCGCCGACCCGCGCGTAGCCGATGGACATCCGCAGTGCATACGGCACCTCAGCACGCGCAAGCTCATCGTTAATCGCCGTGCACAGGTTGATGACGCCCTGTTCCGCCTCCGCCTTTTGGAGCACCGCAAACTCATCGCCACCATAGCGCGCGATAAACCCACCAGCCGGCGAGCAGACATCCTTGAGCGCCGTCGCAACAACCTGAAGGGCATGGTCGCCCTCCACATGTCCATAGCGATCGTTAATCTGCTTAAAGCCGTCAGCGTCCATCATAAGCAGATATACATCTTCGGCCTGATCCACATTTGAAAAGAGCGACAGCATATAGGTCTCAAAACGGTTGCGGTTGTTGAGTCCAGTCAACGGATCAGTCGAGATCAGTTGCTCCTGATAGACGATATAGAGCAGCAGGATGCTCAGCATTATACCGACGCAAAGGCCCGGTACCGAAAACAAAACCTGGAAGGTACCGCCCACCAGAGCGGGAACTGCAAAAAAGGCGAGGGTGCGATAAATGGCCTTCTTTTGCAGGCTTTCGACTTTTCGAGCCTGAATAAAGGCATGCAAGGACGTATATATGACGTAGCAGTAGCTAACGATAGGCTGAATCATATAAAGCGCTCCGCGACGATATACGCCCTGCGCATCGATATAGAACATAGCGTGCGTCCAATAGCTGGTAAATGCCAGCACGACCACCAATGCGGTTGGCAACGTTAAAAGTACCACCCTATAGGGCGTGGTAAGGAGCCGTGAGCCCTGCATCGTCTCGGAATAGAAAAACCAAATGAGGCACGCGATGGCGAACAGCGAAAACGAAACCGCGTTGGAAATCCAGTTGGCCGTGATGCCTACAGGAGTGCTCACGCCGTCCGAAAGCGTCCAGACCATATCGAAGAAAACGTACGCCGCAGACGTATAGCCGAGCATGCTAAATAAAAGTTGCTGGGTGCTCGAGAACAGGGAGCGACGGCTTCGCGCGGCAAGTCCGATAAGAACAATCATGCATAGCAGGAATATCTCAATCTTGAGTGCCTTAACCACTAGACGCCATCCCTTCAATATCCAAGTGGTCAGAATCGCCAAATTCGAACCTGGGCAATAAACACCCCCTACTCCGTAGGGGTAAAGGGAATAATAGCAGAGCGCCCGAACGTTGCTGCAAGACAGCTCTCGTTCGGGCGCTCATACGGCGCGAATTGCACACGCCGGCTTGATTGACTCGCGTCGACGATTACTCGCCGTCGATGTCGGTCGCGACGGCCTCCTCAATAGCCTCGACGCCTTCGACCGACAGATCCTCTTTGCCGTGGCAGAACTTCTTATCGACCCAGCCGGTCAGAATCGGAGCCATGATTGCCGTGATGATGACGGCGGTGGCGATCTGCGCATACGCGGTGGGCGCAAGCTCGGCATAGCGCGGAGCAACCTCGGCGAGGGCGACTGGCGTGGTCATGGCCGTGCCGGCAATGGTGGAGCATGCCACAGCCGCCTTACCGTTGCCGCCACACAGGCGCTCGAAGGCAAAGGTAATGGGACCGACGATAAAGAGTGTGATGAGACCCAGCAGGATGCCCGAAATGCCGCCGGTGATGAAGCTCGAAAGGCTCATGGACGCACCGAGCTGAAAACCGATGACGGCAATCGCGGGATTGGCGCCGGGGACCAGCAAGTTCTTGATAAACGGGAACAAGTTGCCCAGAACCATGCCGATAACAAGCGGCAGGATGGATCCGATGATGGTACCAATGGGAATGTTGGCAAGGCCGGAAACACCGAGGATGATCATCGTGACGGCGGGGCCGGCCGTAAAGAACAGGATTCCGACGGCGCCCTGCTCGGACTCATCGCCGAACTCGCCCATGATGCCCGTATAGAGCGCCATGTTGCAAAACGTGATGCCGCCGATGATAGAAACGGAGCTCAGACCCAGGAAGTTGTCGTTAAAGAAATATGCCACGCCCAGGCCGAGAGCCGCTGCGACGACCAGCTTGGGGACCAGCACGACGATGCCGGTCTTGATGGCGCCCGGCGTGGACTTAAAACTGATGCCGGCGCCCACAAACAGCAGGATCGCGGCGACGATGGTGTTGGAACCGCCGCGGCAGGCGGCGGTAAAGAAGCCACCGATCCCAAAGACCTGCGGACAGAAAGTGTTGAGCAAAAGGCCGACAATCATCGGGTAGATCATGATGTCACCCGGGATGCGCGGTACTTTGAATTTCTTTTGCTCGTTGGCGGTCGCTTCCTGTGCCATGAAACCCCCATTTCCGCTGACGCGGAACAAAAGACCACGTCATACTTTGCTACAGTAAAGTTTGACCATGGTACCAGAAGAAGCAGACAGGCTCGGTGAGAAATTCGATTCACTGTGCCGGGGCGCTAAACGTGCCCCGCTCTTATATGAGGCTCAAAACGATATAGAACACGATGCCCGAGACGCAGCACCACAACATCGACTTTGTCTTGATTGCAACCGCCACGACGCCGACGGCCGCAATCCAGGGAATCAAGCCCTGCCACAAGCCGGCGTCAAAAGCGCCAGGGCTTATCAAATCGTTGGCGACCAGCGCCGCGAAGGCGGCGGGCGGAATATAGCCCAAGGCCTCGGTAACGCGGGGCGACAGCGTCCTCCCGCGCAAGGCGAACGCCGGGGCAATGCGAAAAAATGCGATGGCCGCCCATGACAACAGCCACAGGACCAAAAACTCATTAACGGGCATCGCGAGCGCCCCTTCCTTCGGCGAGGACATCGCACGCGAGCGCCACGACAACGCCGACAAGTACACTTGCCGGCACGGCGATATTCGTCCACCCCAAGAACTTGCATATGGCGACGGACACCGCGCCCGAAACCGCCGCGACAACGTTGCCGCGCGACAGCCGCTGCGAAAAGAGCAGACAGATAAAGAGCGAGGTGCAGACAAAGGCTGCAATGGCGGTGGGAACATCGACAACGGCGCCGACGATGGCGCCCGTCGTACACGAAACGCCCCATGTTGCGATAAGGATCACGTTAAGCACGAAGGACTCACGCGGACCCCAATCCTCCCCTTCAACCAACTTGGCAAGCGAGATGCCGTATGCCTCCTCGGTAAGTGTCGCGGCAACAGCCAGCGTCTGACGCTTCGAGGCACCCCTCAGATGCGGTGCGATCGATGCCGAGTAAAGCGCAAAGCGCGAGGAGATTGCGGCGACGCTCGCGACGATCGATGCTGCAGGCACACCCGCCAACCACAGGTTGCAGATCATAAACTGCCCGCTGCCCGTCACAAACGTGCTGCTCAGAGCAAAGACCATCCAGGGTTCCATGCCCGTCTGCCCCATGATCATTCCGCACGGCGCGCCTATCGCAACATAGGTAAGCATCACCGGCCAGACGGTTTTAACGATTTTGAGCACCATAGCGTTCCTCGTCCCGACAAGCTTTCCGAGTGGCATTCAACGACATGGCAGAATCATCGCCCAGCAGCAACCAAGTTCACCTACAATTGCCACCGGATCGAAAGACACAGAAAGACACAGCTTTTTAGGAAGTCATTATGACAGCTATCGATCGAACGCGGGCTGCCGCGGCCTTCAAGACCTACACCGATGCCTACGATGCTGCTAATCCCCGTATCGCACTCAAAATCGAGCATACGTACCACGTTGCCGAGGCATGCGATGCCGTGGCGCGCGAACAGGGCTGGGCGCCAGAGGATATTGACCTGGCGTGGCTTTGCGGCCTGCTACACGATATGGGTCGCTTTGAACAGCTGCGACGCTGGGACACCTTTAAGGACGCCGAGAGCATGAGCCATGCGGCGCTGGGCATCGAGATCCTCTTTGGCGAGCATCCCGCCGATGCACCCGCCGTATCGAGCATCCGCGACTTTATCGATGACCCGGCAGAAGATGAGATCATCCGAGCGAGCATTGCCTATCACAGCGATTTCCGTCTACCCGCGCAGCTCGACGAGCGCACGCGGAGCTTCTGCGATATCGTGCGCGATGGTGACAAGATCGACATTATGCGCACCATCGCTGACAGCACCGTCGATACCATCCTCAAGGTGGATGAGGACGCGTTTCTAGCCAGTCGGTTCTCGACACCGGCGCTCACCGCCTTTGACGAACGCCGCTGCGTTGCACGCGACGAACGCGATGAGCCCGCGGACTACTTGGTGGGGCTTATCTGCTTTATGTTTGAGCTCGTCTATCCCGCAAGCCGCGCGCTGGCGCGCGAGCAGGGCGATATCTACCGCCTGCTCGACGCGCCCTTTGGCATTACGCGCCCCTTTACCGATCCCGCCACGCAGGCAACCTGGAGCCGCCTAAAGGACGAGATGCGCGACTGGCTGGCGCGCGCCTAGCGCTCAAGCTGGGCCAGCAGTTCCTCGACGACCTCGACGGCGTCGCCGACAACCTTGTACTGGGCAGCACCAAAGATGGGGGCATCCGGGTCCTCGTTGATGGCGATAATGCACTCTGCCCCACCGATGCCGGCAAGGTGCTGGATGGCGCCCGAAACACCAATGCTCACGAGGAGCTTGGGCGAAACCGATACGCCCGTCTGGCCAATCTGATGGCGATACTCCAACCAGCCGGCCTCCACGACAGGTCGCGTGCAGCCAAGCTCGGCTCCCAGAGCCTCGGCGAGCCTTCGCATCAGCGGCAGATTTTTCTTGGAACCAATGCCGCGACCCACCACGACCAGGCGCTCGGCATCGGCAATTGAGGCCTGCTGTCCCCACTCCTCGGCGGGAATCGAGATCTCGACACGAGCCTTAGCATCATCCGCAAGTGATATCTGGGTGATCGTGCCGGAGCGGCCGTAGTCGAAGTCGGGAGCCTTAAAGATACCGGGGCGCACCGTTGCCATCTGAGGACGGTGGTTGGGGCAAATGATGGTGGCCATCAAGTTGCCGCCAAACGCCGGGCGCGTCTGCTGCAGTAGGCCCGTCTCCGCATCCATCGAAAGCACGGTGCAGTCGGCCGTAAGACCCGTCTGCAAACGCACGGCAACGCCGGGTGCCAGTTCGCGACCAAAAGCGGTCGCGCCGTATAGGATGGCCTCGGGTTTGCGTTCGACTACCAAATCGCAGATCAAGCGGGCGTAGACTTCGGCGTCGTTCTGACGCAAACGTTCGTCGCGACAGACTAGGACCTCGTCCGCGCCGGCACAAACTAGGTGTTCGAGGTCCCCGAGCGAGCCCTCGGGGCCCATGCCGACCAGCGCCACCAGGCGACAGCCGCGTGCATCGGCAAGCTCGCGGCCCTTGCCCATGAGCTCGAAGGCCACGGATGCCACGGCATCGTGCTCGTCAGTTTGCACGAAAACCCAAATGTCTCGATATGCGTCGAGGTCTACCGCACCGGTGGCCTCATCGCGCTCAATCGAGATGGCGTTGACGGGGCAGGCGTCGACGCACCCGCCGCACAGGATACAGCCGTCGGTTACGTGGGCGCAGCGATTGGGGCGTTCGCCCTCCACCACAATACCGCCCGAGGCGCAGGCGCGAACGCAGCGACCGCAGCCAATGCAGGCTTCGCTATCGATAATCAGTCCGCTCATCTATGCCATCTCCTCGATAATCTTGGCGAGTTTTGCCGCCTGCTCGAACGCCGTGCCCTCAACAACCTCGCACGTTTGGTCGCGGTCGGGCACAAACGAGCGCACGACCTGCGTCGGCGAACCGACAAGACCACAACGAGAGGGATCGGCATGCACATCGGCGGCAGAGACCACGCGTACGTCCGCTTCCTCGGCCGCGCGAATGCCAGCAATACTCGGCATGCGCAGCTGGCCAATCTCCTTGGCAGTCGTCATCGCGCATGGCATCTCCAGATACACTGTTTCCTCGCCGGCGTCACAGCCGTGGACAAGCGCCAGCGAGCCGCAGGTCGTAAAGCCCGCGCTCTGCACGCAACTCACGTCGGTCACGCAAGGAATCTCAAAGGCTCCGGCAAGCTCGGGGCCAATCTGGGCCGTATCGCCGTCAACTGCCATCTTGCCGCAAATGAGCAGGTCAAAGTCCTCGTCGAGCGCCTCGATGCCGCATTTGAGAGCATAGGTGGTAGCCAAGGTATCGGCACCCGCAAAGGCGCGATCGGTCAGCAACAGCGCGTCATCGGCGCCGCGGGCGATGCAGTCGCGCAGCAGTGACTCGGTCGCGGGGATGCCCATCGACACCACCGTCACGCGCACATCCATGCCAAAGCCGATAAAGTCGTCCTTGAGCGACAGCGCGCATTCCAGAGCGCTTGCATCGAACGGGTTGATGACCGCCTGCTTGCCGTCACGCACGATGGTATTGGTTTTGGGGTCCATCTTGACCTCGGTGCTTCCCGGCACCGCCTTGACGCACACCACCATATGGAAATCGCTCATCTTCACGCGCCCCCTTTCTGGACGAGTTCATCCAAGAGCTTCTCCGAAAACAGGTTACCGCGGCCCAGCTGCCCGTCGGGATCGAGCTGCAGCTTGAGTCGAGCCGATTCGACCATGGCCTCGTGGCCGTACATCGTCCCCAAAAAGCCCGCTTTGATCTTGCCGACGCCGTGCTCGGCAGAGACGGCGCCGCCCATAGCCGTGACTTCGGCCGCCCACTGGGCAAAGAGCTCGCCACCGGCACGATAATCCTGCGCGTCGCACGGCAAGATGTTCACATGCAGATGGTTGTTGCCGATATGCCCCCAGGCGGCAGACTCAAGCCCGCTATCGGCCAGCGTGCGGCGATAGAGGGCAACGACATCGGCCAGGCGCGCGTTGGGCACCGACATATCCGAACCCAGCTTGGTAATGGTGGGGTCCGTGCGGCGACGTTCGTCGATGAGCATATTGACGCTCTCGGGAACCGCATGGCGGAAGAACCGTTGGCATTCGCGATCGACCTCGGTGCGCGCAACCCAGGTCGCGTCGTCGCGGCCGCCCGCAAGCTCCAAAACCCATCCCAAGTGGTACAGCTCCTCGGTCGCCTGCGCCTCGTCGTCGCAGTCGAGCTCCACGTAGACGCAGACCTTTGCCTCATCGTCGAGTGCCGGCAGCGAGGCAAACGCGGTCGACTGCTCGCGCTGGCGGCGAAGGATATCCAGGGCGCCCGCATCGAAATACTCGATAGCAGCGGCATGGGACAGCACGGGGCGCACGGAATCGGTAAAGGCAACGGCCTTGTCCTCGCTATCGAAAAAGCAGCTCACGCCCCACACAACCGCGGGGGCAGGCTGCAGGGCGATCTCGAGCTCGGTGATAACGCCAAGCGTGCCACATGCGCCGATAAAGAGATCGATGGCGTCCATATCGTCCGCAACAAAATAGCCCGAAGCATTTTTGGTTTTGGGCATGGTATAGTCAGGAAGATCGAGCTCGAGCGAACGACCTTGTGCCGTCACAAGTGACAGGCGACGGCCCTGGGCAAAAATCTCACCGCGGTGAAGCTCGAGCAGGTCGCCATCCGCCAGCGCAACATGAAGGCCCGTGATATGCGGACGCATGGGGCCATAGGCATAGCTGCGGGCGCCGGAGGCGTTGCACGCCGCCATACCGCCCAGGCAGGCAGATGCCTCGGTGGGGTCGGTGGGAAAGAACTGCTCGGGGGCAGCTTGGAACTCCTCGCATGTTCGAAGCGACGCCTGGTCCCAGCCGCCTGTCGGCAGCACCTTTTTGCCCAGCTGTTTGCGCAGCTCCGACAGCACGACGCCCGGCTCCACGCGCAGCAGAAACCGACCCTCGTCATCGCAGCGAAGACCAAGGTAGCGATTCATGCGCGAGGTGTTGAGGATATGCCCGCCATGAGGCACGGCGCCGGCAGCGAGGCCCGTTCGGGCACCCTGGACAGTCACCGAAACACCGTCGGCATGGAGCTGCCGCAAGATAGCGCGCACCTCGTCTTCCGATGTCGGAAACGAAATGCTCGAAGCCTCGCCCGACGAGCGAGACTCGTCGCGACCGTATTCCTCGAACTCATCGGTGAAGGGTTTGATGGTTGCAGACATGCAGACTCCCCTTTAGCTAACTACAGTGTTTGCAGGGAGATGTTACCGCATCGTTTCGTTGACGTGTTCGAGACCGCCTCCATAATTGAGGTTTTTTACGCGCATGCAATTCGGCGAACGGCCGAGTTTCCTCGGCAGGCGATGCTTTTGACACATATCGTTCCGCCGCCAGCGATCGCAAAAATGTCGCTCGAAAAAAGTTGAAGTATTTTTTACCGCCCTTTACCTGCGGGGATGTCAATCCGTCAAGCATTTGGTCAGCTTTTGGTCAAGTTGCGGCTGATACGGTCGGCATCGACAGCCAAAGCCGATAGAAGTTTTGGCCCAAGAGCAGGGAGGTTCCCATGGCATATTACTGGCCCCAGTACGGCATCGCCATCGAGGTCGACGACGACCCTTATCTCTTACCCTTCGATGAAGAGGCATTCCCCGATACGGCGGTCTACCACGTCACCACCGATGTGATCTGCGACCCCGAGTCGTTCTCGGCGCTCGCCCACCACATCGCACGCATCCACGACATCGAGCTCCCTCCCGACTTCGATGGGCTTGTCTACTCGCGCCGTCTGATGCTTCACATGCTCTTTGGGGCAGACCCCTCCACGTTTGCGCGCGTCTACACCGCTAAGGATGCCGCATGAGCGCAAAGAAACCGCCCCGGCTCGCGAGTTCGGGGCATCGCAGGAAACTCATCATTGCCTGTCTGGCGATCGTCTGTGCCCTCATCGCCGTAGGATTGTATGTCTGGCAATCGCAGCCCATACCCGAGGCAGGCGCTTCGGTTACGAGGGCCGAGGGCAAAACGCGCCAGGAAATCCAAGACGAGCTCGACGCCATCGTCCGCGACAACATGATGACGATCTCGGTTGCGCCGGTCGCTCAGTTACAGAAGGACGGCAAGCTGCGCGTCAACGTGCAAAACACCTCAGACAACAAGTTTCCCCAGCGCTTTCGTGTCATTCAAAACGACAAGACCGTCTACGAATCCGGCGTGGTCGAGACAGGCAAGACGGTTGAGACCTGCCCCGCAGGAGAGATTGAGGAGGGCGAGGCCTACATAGAGATTCAGGCGCTCGACGCCAAGACCCACGACGAGCATGGCAACCCCACGCGCGTCAAAGTACGGGTGGAGCAGGTAGAAGGCTAGCTTCCCCGCCCCGGCGGCGTTGCACGCGACTCACTCGGTATTCGTCCAATCATCGCGGGAATGGCCCGCGACGAACAGAAAGGAACGACTATGGACATCACCAGAAATCTGAACGGAGCCAGAGCGCTCGCCGTGGGCGCAGGGCTGGCGCTCATGCTTGCGGTGAGCGCCGCGCCGACGCCGGCCATGGCAGCAGGGCGTTTCGGAACCACCGATGTCAGGGTCAGAACCGAAATCGACAACATTTCATTCAAAGCTCCGACGGTCATTCCGTTTGTCGCCAACGCCGACGGTAAGCTTCAATGCCCCTCTGAGGATGCCATCACAATCGACAACCTCTCGGCCTACGGCATTCACGTTACCAATATGAAGATCGACGCCACAAACACTTGGACCATTGCCGTCGACGCCAAGGCCGGATCCGCCCAGAACTCCATCGACTTTAAGGTCGGTCCGACGGATAACCTCCAGGATGCCTACGCCGCAACGCAAGGGACAGGCATCGATCTTTCTAAGAACGCAGCCTTCGACATGGGCTATCAGGGCATTGCCGACGGGTCGGACAAGATCAAGCTCAAGGCGAGCGGAAACGTCGCCCGCGTCACGCGAGACATCTTCCACCTCACAAGCGCTGCAAATAAGGCCGAAACCGGCGACTCGGTAGCAAGCATTACCTGGACGGTTGAGCCCGGTGCGCACGTCGCGTCCTAGAGCCATCGTGTTGGCAGTCGTCACCGGCATCCTGGCGCTCGCCCCAACCGCGGCTCTCGCCCAGCAGGATCAGGCGCAAGCCGCCACGCAGGTGACCGTCGACCTAACGGCGCTTGACCGCAGCGATCATCGCGAGGCGCTTGCCCAGACCGGCGACGCATCGCCACTTGTATCGGCCTGTATCGCCGGGGCGGGCGCGGCCGCAACGTGTCTTGGCCTGCATATCAAACGAAGCCAATAAGCCAAACACGGCAAGGCTAAAACTCGGACAGTAAGGAGAACCATGGCACCCAAAAACCTTTTGCCCGTCGCCGCGCTCTGCAGCGCCCTGGCGACCGGCACGCCTCTCGCCGCTTGGGCGACACCAGCCGTGGTGGACTCCTTACCGATAGCCCTAAGCCCCGCGCCAGCTCCGCCAAGTACCATTGCATGCAAGCAGTTTTCGCTCGCGCAGGCAGCAATCTCGACCTCGGGGTGCCTTTACCGCGACACGGACGGCTCGATAGTCGTGGATATCGAACGCCCGGACAAAGAAAATAGCCCCCGGGCGGGTCGTGCCATCTGCACATGGAAATCGGCTGCAATCGACACCGATGGCGACTTGTGCGACGTAATGCTGTACATCGACATCGCCTCGACCAACGACTCGGCAAACGAGGCGAAGATCGCCTTCGACAGCGCGACTCACGAAGAAGGAGGTGTTTGCCTGGGCTGCGTTCCCTCGAATGCCAGTGGCGCGCAGCCCATCATCTCCTACACGGCATCACTGCAGATAGCCAAGGCAGGTACCGACGCCATTGCGACAGGGAAGGCTCCCCTGCTGTTTTACGCAGGCGGTATGAACGGCCAAAAGGGCCAGAGTAAAACACAGACGGGCTCACTCAGCGTCACACGCGGATCGAAACCTGACCCCATCGACATTGACGCCCAGACACAAGATGTGCAGCGCATTCTTGCCGACCCGACGCTCCTCCAAATGTCCTGGAGCGGAACGGGGGCCGTCGGGATTGCCTTCCCCATGTCCGGTGACACGAGCGGCCATCCAAAGGACGAGGCGGTGGACACGCCAGCGCATGTTGGCATCGCAGGCGATACGCCGTCGTCAGAAAGCAACGAGGCAGTTCCCTCCGATGCGTCAGGCGACACCGCCACCGAGTCAAGTGACGCCCAGCCCGAAGACAATCTGGACCTTGTCGCGCCCCTCGATGTCGACGCAGGCAACTGCTGCATGATGGTCGCGCTCGACCATACAGAAACCATCGACGCCGCAAGTATTGAGCCAGTCGCCGCCGGCAACCCCATCCGCCAAAACACCCTTATCACGTTCCCCAAAACCGTCGACCTCGTCTTTTTGCCTTCGGGCGAAATCGTGGCGCCCTCAATGCTCACCTTGCTGGGCGCAAAGAGGGATCGCAACATAATTGACAAGCTCACGGTTGTCGACCCTGCGACTACCGCCACGTTGCGCCTGTATGCCGTCGGCGCGGATGGAAACAAAACCGAAGAATTCGACGGCGAGAAACTCCTGGTCAACCGCGTACTTCAAAGAAATGAGGACGTATCGTATGAGCTAAGGCTCGAGGGATTCGACCGCGCCCGTGATGCAGATATTATTGCGGCGGCGATTGAGTCCCCGCAGCGCCTTATGACACTACGTTTCGATTACAGCTCGTATATCGTGACGCAAACCCTCGAATAGCATTTGGTCTCCACGGTGTTCGTATACCGCATGCATAACGTGTTAGACGTGTTATAGCGCAGCCTCGCACCCCGTTCTGCTACGATTGCCGCGTTGGCATCAATGTGGGAGGGTTCATGCCGGGCTTAGGAACGATCATCAACGTAGCGCTTTTGATTGCAGGCGGCCTTTTGGGGCTGGCAGGCGGACGTTTTATCACGCCCCGGATCCAGGACACGCTCATGAAGGCATCGGGGCTATGCGTCTTGTTTATCGGCCTGGGCGGAACCATGCAAAAGATGCTCGTCATCGACGGCAATGTCCTCTCGACCACCGGCACCACCATGCTCATTGTCTCGTTTGCCCTCGGCTCGCTCATCGGCGAAGCCGTCAATCTGGAGGCGGCAATCGAGAACCTCGGTGAATGGCTCAAGCGAAAAACCGGCAGCGAGGGTGACAACGAGTTCACCAACGCCTTTGTCTCGACATCGCTCACGGTGTGCATCGGCGCCATGGCCATCGTGGGCTCGATTCAGGACGGTCTGCTCGGCGACTGGTCCACGCTCGCTCTCAAGGGCGCACTGGACTGCATCATCGTTTGCACCATGACGGCTTCGCTCGGACGCGGCTGCATCTTCTCGGCCCTACCCGTCGCCGTGTTCCAGGGAACGATCACGCTCTTTGCCGGCGCGCTCTCCCCCATCATGACCGCCACAGCACTCGACAGCCTTTCGCTCGTTGGATCCATGCTCATCTTCTGCGTCGGTGTCAACCTTATCCGGCCTCAGACTTTCCGCACGGCAGACATGCTCCCCTCCGTCGTCATAGCCGTCATCTACGCCCTCCTGTTCTAAACTATCTGCATCGTGGTATCTCGAACATCTGTTTGATGCTGTGCTATGATATGAGGTCACCAAAGCTGCGTTAGGAGAGGAGAAGCGGTGGCCGACCAGGACATCAAAATGCTCATCGAGCGCATTATGGCCGAGGCCCGGACTCATCAGTCTGCTCGCTTCTCAAACGAAGTCTATGCTGACGAGCCGATTCTCAAAACCGGTCGTCAGATGCAGAATTTCCTTCCCGACCAGTACCGCAAGATGCGTGAGATATCGCGCTGGCAGGATGATCCCAAAGGCGGTGCGGGGCGCTGGCTTTCGGAAGCCGAACTCTTCTACCGCCAAGGCCTGCTTATGGCCGACTTTGAGGACGACTGCCCCTACAACGGTACATTCAAGTCGTACTTCCCAACCTACAACGCTATGAGCGATCGCCAGCTGCGCGGGTACTTTACCTGGCGCGCACGGGTACGCCGCGGAGCCGTCGAAGAAACGTCGACCTCGTTTGCTTTTCTGTATCTCTACGAATTGATCTGTGGCATTGGCGTGGACAATCCACTCGATGGATTCAACAAAATCAAGGCCTTTTGGGATGCCTATCGCGCCTTTGAGCCCGGCATCGACCGGTTTGCACGCGTGTGGCTGCAGGATTACGCCGTTTTTCACGGGCTCGATCCCAAGCTGCTTCGCGACTCTAAAACCGTCATGTTCGATAACGCCCTTATCGAGCTGCGACGCGCTGCTCGAGACCTTGCGCCCGCACCGGCGCCGTCGGACCTGGCGCCTGCGCGTCGCAAGAACTCCGAGCCCACGCTCTCCCTTCCGCCCGACGAGGCTCGCGAGGAGCGACTCATGGCCGCCATCAACGCCCTCTCCACGTATAACCTCAATAACTCACGGCTCGATCGCAGCCACCATCGCGACCTGCGCCACGTGGCATGCGCCGTGTATGTCCGTATGGCGCGCTACTATGACACGCACCGAAAGACCGGTATCGTGGCGAGCTTGTTTGGGGAGGAGACGGCCATGCCCTATACCATGTTTGCCTCGGCCGTGTTCTTTGCGCCCAATCGCCACGAGGACTGCGAGTACCGTCTGGACCCCATCCATATCTACCGTTGCCAAAACGGCTTTTGGGAATGCATGCGGATTCACGGCAGCAGGCAAAAGAGCAGCAAGCTTGGCGAGATGATGCGCGCCTGCGACCAACGCCTACGCCTAGCCCTAGACCCCGCCCACCCCCTGAAGGAGGAAAAGGTCCCCAAATATCTAGCCAAGATTATCGATGATGAGATCGTGGCATGGCTTTCGTGGGATGCCGCGCACCAGCCCGTCAAGATCGATATCGATTTGAGTCAGCTGGGGCGCATTCGGAGCGTCGCCGCACAAACGCGTGAGGCGCTTTTGATCGATGAGGAGCGCGAGGACGGCACACCTGCGGAAGCCGAGGCGACGCTTATCGAGCAACCGAGCACCGAGCCTGCGCCCGGTATGGCTACCAAACCTGGCGAGATGACCATACAGCAAGACGAACCCGACGAGCCGACTGTCTCCACCGAAGAGTTTGGCGTCGTGGCACCGCTCCTCGTGTCTGTGCCCGCACCCGTAACGCCCACGCCCACCGAAGCTGCGAACAAACTCGCGCCTGCCGCAGATGCCTTCCTGCGCGCACTGCTCGAGCAAAACGCAGCGCAAGCGACATCGGCCGTGGAGAGGTCGGGCCAGAGCGAGGATATGCTCGTCGACAGCATCAACGAGGCACTCTTTGACCTGGTGGGTGACACCGTTATCGAGTTTGGAACGGCAGGACCGCAGATTATCGAAGATTATGAAGCTGACGTGAGAGGATACCTAGACCATGAGTGATACCGCATCCGCAGCGCCCCGCGTACCCAAACGCGTCGCCGCCGTTATCCTAAACTCGCTCAAGGGCGGCGTGGTCCCGCGCATCGGCCTTCCCTATATCACCGTGGGGCGCGAGGTCGAGATTCGCGCCCTGCTCACCGATTTGAGTCTCATCGCCGATGGCGGCGCGAGCTTCCGCTTTTTAGTCGGTCGCTACGGCGCCGGTAAGAGCTTCTTACTTCAGACCATCCGCACGCACGCCATGGGCGAGGGATTCGTCGTCGCTGATGCCGACTTGTCGCCCGAGCGACGCCTGCAGGGCGGTCAGGGGCAGGGCCTTGCCACCTACCGCGAGCTCATCCGCAATATATCGACCAAGACGCGCCCCGAGGGCGGTGCGCTCAACCTTATTTTGGATCGCTGGGTCGCCTCGTGTGCCGATGCCGACGAGTCTGCCGTCAATGCCCAATTGGCCCCGCTCGAGGAAATGGTCCACGGCTTCGACTTCGCCCGCATGCTCCGCCGCTACCGCGCGGCCGTATCCGAGGGCGACGAAGAGGCCATGAGCCGCGTGACCAAATGGATCCGCGGCGAATACCGCACCAAGAGCGAGGCTCGCGCCGAACTGGGCTCCTCAACCATCATCAGCGATGACGACTGGTACGACTACGTCAAACTCATCGCGCGTTTTTTGGTTTGCAGCGGCTACAAGGGCACGCTGGTGCTCATCGACGAACTCGTGAATCTGTACAAGATTCCCAACGCGATCACACGCCAATACAACTACGAGAAAATCCTGACCATGTACAACGACACGCTTCAGGGCAAGGCGCAGTACCTGGGCATGATCATGGGCGGCACGCCAACCTCCATCGAAGACCGGCGCCGCGGCGTGTTCTCCTACGAGGCCCTGCGCAGCCGACTCGCTCAGGGCCGCTTTGCGCGCGAGGACCTTAAAGATATGCTCGCGCCCATCATCCGCCTGCAACCACTTACCTACGAGGAGTTGCTGGTGCTGATCGAAAAACTCATGCAAATTCACGCCGGTTACTTTGGCTGGACGCCCACGCTTACCGAGAACGACTTGGTGGACTTCCTCAAGATCGAGTTCGGTCGCGTGGGAGCCGACACGCATCTGACTCCGCGTGAAGTCATTCGTGACTTTATCGAGCTGCTCGACATCCTATGCCAAAACCCCGACGCCAACGTGGCCGAGTTACTGCAAAGCGTCGGCGGCGACGCGCTGGCGCCGGCAACCGCAACAGGCGACACCGATACCGCAGGCGGCGACCGTAACTTCGCCGAATTCACCATCTAACCTGCCAAAAAGGGACAGGTTTATTTTGGCAGGTTTTATCTTGGCAAACGTCGAGGCAGCAATGCAACAAACCATTGCCAGCTGCGTTGAGAGATTCGTTTTTGAAAGGAGGCCCCGTGAACGCCTTTGACCGCTACGCCCCGTTTATCCAAGACTTCATCTACTCCCACGATTGGGAGAGTCTACGCTCCATCCAGGTTGCAGCAGCTGATGCCATCTTTAACACGCAAGATAATGTGCTCCTGACGGCATCCACGGCTTCTGGCAAAACCGAGGCAGCCTTCTTTCCCATCCTGACCGAGTTTTGGGAGAGGCCGCCCGCGAGCGTGGGCGCCCTCTACATCGGCCCCCTCAAAGCGCTCATCAATGATCAGTTCGTCCGCCTCAACGACCTCTGCGAAGAAGCCGACATCCCCGTCTGGCACTGGCATGGCGATGTCTCGCAGTCGCACAAGGCCAAGCTCATCAAAAAACCGAGCGGCATCTTGCAGATTACGCCCGAGTCACTCGAGGCGCTCTTAATCCATAAGCACATGGCGATCCCGCGCATGTTCTGCGACCTGCGCTATATGGTCATCGACGAGGTCCATTCGCTCATGCGCGGCGACCGTGGCGGGCAGACGCTCTGCCTTATCGAACGACTCTCGCGCATGGCCGGCGTGCAGCCTCGCCGCATTGGCCTTTCGGCCACCATCGGCGACCCCGAGCGCACGGGCGCTTTTCTCTCACAGGGAACGGGGCGCGACTGCGTTATCCCCCGCTTTGAAGAACCGCGCCGCGTGTGGCGCATCTCCATGGAGCACTTCTACAACTCTGGTCCCCAGGCACAGCAGCGGGGATTCGAGAGCATGGGTCCTCAAGAGGCCGAAGTGCTTGCGTGCGAGCGCATTGAGGCAGCGGCACCCGCGGCACTGCCCGTCAGCACCCAAGACATGCGCCATAGCGGACAACTCACACAGGAGGAACGCCGCCAACGTCGCGAGCAGGCACGGGGCAAGGCTGCCCCCAAGGACCGTCACACTTCGTCAGCCCCCGAGGGCGAGGTCGACATCCCGCAGGCAACCGACCAGGCACTGCTCAACCCCACCGACACCGCGCCCGACAACGCCGACCCCGGCATGGGCTATATCTTCGAACACACCCGCGGCCGCAAGTGCCTGGTCTTTGCCAACTCGCGCGAAGAGGCGGAGGCCGTATGCTCCATGCTGCGCAGCTACTGCGAGAGCCGACACGAGCCCGACCGTTTTCTCATCCATCACGGCAATCTTTCGGCATCGTTACGCGAGACGGCAGAAGAGCTTATGCGCGACGCGGAACAGGCACAGACGACCGTCACCACCTCTACGCTTGAGCTTGGCATCGATATCGGCCGTCTGGAGCGTGCCTTCCAGATCGATGCACCGTTTACCGTCAGCTCCTTTTTGCAGCGCATGGGGCGCACAGGTCGCCGCGATCTTCCGCCCGAGATGTGGTTTGTCATGCGCGAGGAGGAGCCCGAGCCGCGCACGATGATGCCCGAAACCATTCCGTGGAAGCTTCTGCAGGGCATCGCGCTCGTGCAACTCTATCGCGAGGAAAAGTGGGTCGAGCCGCCCGAGCTCGATCGACTCCCCTACAGCCTGCTCTATCACCAGACCATGTCGACCCTCGCCAGCACCGGAGAGCTCACGCCGGCCGAACTTGCCCAGCGCGTGCTCACACTCAGCTATTTCCATCGCGTCTCAGCCGATGACTATCGCGTGCTGCTGCGTCACCTCATTGACATCGATCATATCCAGGTCACCGAGGGCGGTGGGCTCATCGTGGGCCTCGCGGGCGAGCGCATCATTAACAACTTTAAGTTTTACGCCGTGTTCCAGGAAAACGAGGAGTTCACCGTTCGCAGCGAGTCGGCCGAGTTGGGCACGATCGTCAATCCCCCTCCGCCCGGTGAGCGCATCGCCATCGCCGGACACTGCTGGATTGTCGAGGAAGTGGACTGGAAGCGCCACACCGTCTTTGCCACGCAGGTCAAGGGCCGTGTGCCGGCCTACTTTGGCGATTGCCCCGGAGACATCAATACACACGTACTCGAGCGCATGCGCAAGGCGCTCAACGAACATGCCACGTATCCGTATCTTATGGGTAACGCGCGGGCCCGCTTGGCGCAGGCTCGCCATACGGCTGAGATTTCGGGTGCGGGAACTAGGCCGCTCATTAACCTGGGCGGCGACGCCTGGGCGCTCTTCCCCTGGTTGGGAAGCTACGCCTTTCTGGCGCTCGAGCGTATGCTTAAAATCAAATGCGCAGCTGAGCTGGGCCTTCGCGGACTCGACCCGTCACGCCCGTACTTTATGCAGTTTAAGATGAAGGCCGACGAGGAGACGTTCTTTGAGGTACTCGCCGCCGAGGCCGAGAAAGACTTCGATCCCATCGAGCTCGTCTATCCTGGCGAGGTGCCTTACTTTGACCGCTACGACGAGTTTGTTCCCGAAGAGCTCGTGCGCAAGGGCTTTGCCGAAGGCGTGCTCGACATAGAGGGCATGAAGCAGCGCGTCCTCAGCTGGCGCGACCACGCCTAAGACCAGTCTTTTTGGGACGGGGAGACTTACTTGTCGTGAAGGGCGGTGCCGAGGAAGTCGGCGTCGAAGGGCACGGCTTCGGCAAAGACATAGTCGCCGTCGCTGGCGATGAGCAGGTAGTTTTCCTCGCCGCCGAACTCCGCATCGCCACAGGGGACCACCCAGGCGTGGGCGAATACCTCGAGTGCCGTGGCGGCGCAATCGCGCAGGAACGTCACGTCGCTCCCCTCGTTTGCGCCCACGATATTGGCAACGTAGATGCCGCCCGGGTTCAAGCTGCCCCGCACCAAACGCAACGCCTCAACCGTCGCCAGCTCGCGTACGGGCTCGGCACCGCCAAAGCAATCGCTCACGACCACGTCGTAGCGACGATGGCCCACGCTCGTCACACCCAGATATGAGCGAGCCTCAGCGGTAATCACCCGCAGGCGATCGCCCACCGCATGCTCCAGCTCATCCAGGTAGAACCAACGGCGCGCCAGGCGCGTAATCTCTCCGTCATACTCGATGACGTCCATGCGCAAGCCCTCGTGCGACATCAGCGCGAACTTAGGATAAGCAAACCCGCCGCCGCCCAGCATAAGCATGCGGTCGATACCGTGACCGTAAGCGTCGCGCATCGCATCCTCGACCTCAAACACGTCGTCAAACGCACGATAGTACGTAAAGACGGGCTCCGCCCAACGCTCGCCAACGTAGCTTGCACTTTGGTAGACGCCGCCTTGCACCAACACGCGAATCTCATCGCCGCCCTCATCGTGCACGCGCTTCACACGCGCCAACCCATTGCGGGTACGTGCGACCTGCAGACAGGCAGCACGAACAGCGACAGCGGCCGCACCAAGCGCCGCGGCTCCCAGAGCAACGCCGGCAACGACGCCGGCAGAAACACTCGGCTTGTTCATCTAGAGCTCCTTTTGCAGATAAAGGCCATGGTCATAAAATCCAAGATGGCGATAGTACTCGCGTGTGCCAATCGCGCTAATCACGTTGATGCGCGCATAACCCGCATCCCGGGCAATCTCGCATGCACGCTCTACGAGCAAACGCCCCAACCCGTGATGCTGCGCCGCCTGGCCTTGATCCCCCACGCGCGCCGCCATGCCATACACGTGCACCTCGCGAATCATCGCCTCGTCCGGCGTCGTCGGCAACTCGTCCGCATGTGCGGTGACAAAGGCGCGATCGGGCAGGGACAGGCGCAAAAAACCCGCGATCTTGCCCTGCGGCGTCACCCACTGCAAAAAGCGCTCGTGCGTCACCGGCGTCTCGTACGCCACTTCCTCGTCAAGGGCCAACTCGTTCAGGTCGGCACCCGCCGTGCTGATCTCGCGATAGCGGATCTCATGCACCGTCGCGCTTTCCCCACGAGCCGCCAAGCGGTTTTCGACGAGCTGACGCAGGTTGGGTTTCTTGTTGCCCACCATGATGTCGTCGGAGCTAAAGTCGCGAATCATGCGACTGATGCGGCAGAACGCCGGCGTCACCACGATGTCGTCGGCCAACACATCGAGCAGCTCTTCCTCGGTATAGGGACGCCACTCGCCGCGCTCATAGCAGCCCACCAGACGCGAGCCCTCGATGAGCGCGCACGGGTAGACCTTGACCTCGTCGGGCATAAAGGCCCCTTCGGTCATAAAGCGCTCGTAGTCGCGCTTGTCCCCCTCGGGTGTGGCGCCCAATAAGTTGAGCATAAAATGCGCATGGATCTTAAAGCCAAAGAGGCGCGCAAGCGAAAACGCCTGCTCGATCTGAGCCACCGAAATGCGACGCTCGTTGATATCGAGCAAATGCTGGTCGAGGCTCTGGATGCCCATCTGAATCTTGGTGCAGCCCAGACGACGAATGAGCGTGAGCGCCTGTGGCGTCACGGCATCGGGGCGGGTCTCGATAACGAGCCCCACCACGCGATGCTTCGCCGTCTCGTTGATGCGCTGCTGACGCTCAAGCTCCTCCATCGTTGCCGTCTGCCACTCGGCAGCCTCGCCCCATGGCGTACCGGGGCCGTACAGACGACGCACTGCGCGGTTATAGCCACCAACGACAGCATCCACACGCCCCTGCTCGTCGGCAACGCCGCTCGCAAGCTCGGTCTCGTCGGTCGCAATGCCGACAGCCCGATAGCGCTCGCGGCGCTCTGCTACCACCGGCGGCAGGGCATCGGCGGGAGCGTCATCGAGCAGGCGCCCTGCCTCGGCACGGCTGATGCCCGGACGCGCCAACATGGGGTTTGCCGCCACGCCGGCAACGGCATCGTCATTGAGCGCACGGAAAAGCTCCGACATAAACCACGTCTGATACCCTTGCGGATAGTCGCTCCAGGTACCGCCGAGCACAATGAGCTCTATCTTGTCGGTCGCATGTCCCATCTGCGAAAGCGCGGTCAGACGAGCGCTCACCTGCAAATACGGGTCGAAGCAGTTTTGCTCCGCACGGGCGCACGCCGGCTCGGCGTGCAGATAGCTTTTGGGCATGCGCAGATCGTTGGGGCAAAACAGGCAATCGCCCGAGCATGGCCAGGGTTTGGTGATGACGGTAATGGTCGCCACGCCCGAAGCCGTGCGACGAGGCTTCATGCGCAGCACCTGCAGGAGTCGACGTTCCAGCTCGGCATCGACATTCCATGCCGTCCAACGAGCCGGCTCCTCGCGCTTCACCCGCTGGTAAAACGGCAGCAGGCGACGCTTGGCCAAATCGCGTTTGTCGGCACCCTCACGGCGTGCCTCGGCATGTATCAGTTTGACAAGCGCTTTGTCGTCCACGGTCTCGCCGCGACGTAGAGCCTCGAGTATGTTCAAGATAATCTGTTCCATGCCCCCATTGTAAAGGCAAAGGCGCCGGAGCCGATCTCGGCTTCGGCGCCTTCATCAAACAGCGCGTCTATATCTTCGCCTAGGCTTTCGTCTGCCTCACTACTCCGAATCAAACGACATATCGCCCGAACCGACCTCAAAACGATACGTGGCAGACTTATCCCCGTTATCGAATTCAAGATTCAAAATGGTCTCGCCGTCGTAGTCAAGCGGAAGGAAATCGCTCTCGAAGTCGCCGCTGCCCAAGGTGAGGCTCGCCTTAAAGCCTGTAGAGTTCGGAACCGTCATCTCCACATCGCCCGAACCCACACTCACGTCCATCGACTTCGCGGGGGCCTGGTAGAGCTCGAACGTTACATCGCCCGACCCGACCTCAGCACTGAGCGCATCAGTCACGCTGCCCGTAAACTCTACATCTCCCGCACCCAGGAAAAGGTCGAAACCATCACAGGTGACACCGGCAATCTGCAGATCACCCGAGCCCACGCGCGCGTTGACTCCCTTCAGATGTTCGGCAACACGGCGCGGCAGCTCAACCGTAACCGAGCGATCGATTGCCTTACCGTCATCACTTCCAAACTGGGAAACCTTGAGCGTCGAGTCCTCGACGGATGCGATGTTTTGCGTCGCGGCCTTGGAGGCATCCATACCCTTGGCAACGCGCCCCCGCTCGATAACGCGAGCCTTGTTGCCATCAACAACCTTGACGTCCACCGAAGCCGCATTGATATCGAAATCGAGGTAGCGGAACTCATCGGCATCAAAAGTCATGCTCGAAAGTTGCTGAGGCCGAGCGGAATAGCTGCCGTCGTCCAAGAGATCGTCATCGTCAAACATATCGTCAAAATCAGACAAATGGCCAGAGAGAATACCGGTCGTACGCACCATATCGGAATGAGCCAATAGCCGCGAAGTGCCAAAGACAAGCCCAACAATGAGCACAAACGCTCCGATGCCAACACCCAGGCGTACCTTGGATTCATGCGAAAGCTTCATCATTCACCACCCTCTTTGGCAATCGGCTCAGTGGTAGTCGCGGTAGCCACGTCAGTATCAACCGGAGCGGAAACATCCTGAGCCCTAGCCGTCACCGGCGCCGGACCAACCTGAATATCCCCGCGCGCCCAATCGCCATCGAGCGCACGCGCCACCCAGTGATAAATGGGAATCGTAAAGAAGATCAGCGCGGCAAAGGGCCCGGCACCAAACAGGAACATCAGCAAAAAGAACAGCAGCCAGCACACGGCCCAATACGGGAACGACTGGAACGGACCCTTCACCGAAGTCGAGCCAACCGCGGTGCCACTCGTCGCCTGCGCCGTAGCGGCATTGGCGGCTTGTGCACTCCAGCTTGCCGCTTGCGCCGCCTTGGCGGCGGCGTCACTCGCCTGTGTTGCCGCCTCGGTAGCGCGTGCCGCCGCCTCATGGGTACGAGCACGCTCTGCCGCCTCGGCCTCGCGCTGGCGGGCGCGGTCCTCGTTCTCAAACTCGATATCGTCCTCAATCTCATCGCTCGGATTGAGCAGCTCGTCCAGACTCACGCCATAGAGCTTGGCGAGCGAGATCAGGTTCTCGGTATCGGGCGAGCTCTCCGCGCGCTCCCATTTGCTGACCGCTTGGCGCGACAGTCCCAGCTTTCGTGCCAGCCCTTCTTGACTAAAGCCTTTGCTGCGGCGAAGGTCGGCGAGCCGCTGCGCAGTTTCTACATTCATGGTTCCTCCTATGTGATGCCAGCCGTGCCGCCGGACCGTTTTTGTTCTTAAGGCGCCTTGCACAGTTAAAAATCTATCCGCCACTGCCAAAAGCATGCCACCTATTCTAGTGAGATTTTTGACAACCGGCGGTTGCGAGTGCATATGAGCTGCGGAAATGTGTCCAAACAAAGCAATGACCCGCAGCTCGGTTGTCCCCGTTGCGGCGTTAACGGTAGTATGGTCGTACTGTTTATTCCGCACCGCCAACGGAGGGAGTTCCGCGCCGTGAACCGCGATTTCGCCTCATCGCTCATCCAGCTCAACAATACGTTCTATCGCGAGCACTCCGCCTCCTTTTCCGATACGCGCCAGGCCCCGTGGCCCGGCTGGGTGCGCACCATGGACATTGCGCTCGAACAGCTCGACGTCGCCACGATCGAGCATCCCGTCCGCGTCTTCGATCTTGCCTGCGGCAATATGCGATTCGAAAACTTTGCCGCCGGCGGCGCACTTGCCGCCAAGGGCGTCGACGGCGCAAACCCCTCGGCAGATGCCAGCTGCCCGTTTGAGTTCTATGGTGTCGACTCGTGTCAGGATTTGGCTATCGATGCGCACGGTCACGCCCTGCGCATTCCCAACCTGCACTTCCAGGAACTCGACGTGCTCGACGCCCTTATGAAGCTCAACCCCGCCGAGACGCCCGACGTGCTATTCGACGCCCCGCTCGCCGACATCTCGGTCTGCTTTGGCTTTATGCACCACGTGCCGTCGTGCGAGTACCGTGTACGCGTGCTCGACGCCCTGGTGCGCCAGACGCGCCCAGGCGGCATCATCGCCATCAGCTTTTGGGAGTTTATGAACGACGAACGCATGGCGCGCAAGGCCGTTCGAGCCGAAGCCCGCGCCGAGCTCACCCCGCCGTTTGAGAGTTACGATTCCGCGCAGTTTGAAGCCGGCGACCACCTCATTGGCTGGCAAAACGACCGCCACGCCTACCGCTATTGTCATCACTTTGACGATCAGCAGATCACCGACCTGGTGCGCGGCGTCCGTACATTCTACAAGAGCGGCGAGGTCCCCGTGCGCGAGCTTGAGCGCTTCCATGCCGACGGTCGCAGCGGCGATCTCAACCGCTATGTGATTCTCAAGCGTCTGTAGGCATCGGCGACTCGTCGCCGAGCCGCGCTGCATCTTTCGGGCAAGCTATGCCCGCCCTTTTTCAACCCATTGACGGAACGCGCGGCTATGCGTTCCATACTTATGACCAAGGAGCCTCATGGGAGCCGTCCACGTTCGCACGCCTAAGAACTTTGTGCTCGAGGAGCGCCTGGAGCGCTACGCCGATGCGATTGAGACGAACCCCGAGGCCTATGACGGGGATTGGCGCGAGGCCTGTGCGCCCGCAGGCGGCAAGCCCTTCGAGCACCTTCACCTGGATCTTGGCTGCGGCAAGGGAACCTACCTTGTAGAGCGCGCGGCCCACGAGCCAAATACCCTCTTTATCGGCATGGACCAGGAGCCCATCTGCATCGCCTATGCCGCGCAGAAAATCTGCGAGCAGGAACTGACCAACGCACTCGTCCTGCCCCGAGGCGCCGCATCGCTGCCGCAGCTGTTTGCCGCAGGCGAGCTCGATGCCATCACCATCAATTTTCCCACGCCGCAGCCCAAGGCCAAGTACGCCAAAAAGCGCCTCGTCCATGTCGACCATCTAATGCTCTATCGCTCGCTCTTTGCAGCCGACGCCACCGTCACGCTGCGCACCGACAGCAAGCCATTGCGCGACTACGCCCTGGGGCAGTTTGCCGCAGCCGGCTACGATACGCTTTGGGTAAGTGACGACGTACGCCGCGACCATCCCGAGCATCCCGAGACCGAATATGAATGCCGCACGCGCGAGATGGGTGCCGTCGTCTATGGCATTTGCGCCACACCCGGCGCGCAGCCTAGCGATGGACAGCTCTCGGCGGGCCGCGCGCAGGAGCAGAGCCTCGCCTGCTACCTGCCCGACGATCTCGATGAGCTCATCTACGTGCCCCTCGGCATGGAAGAGGCCGTCGAGAACTTCAGAAACCGCGCCCGCAAGGGCAAGAAGCGCCTGCCACAAGAGCACTAACTTCACGCGCCCATTTCCTGCATTTTCTTGCCTGTGAACGCATCGATGCGACGCTACGCCATAATAGTTGGCGGACAATCGCGAGAGAAAGCAAACACATGGCACAGACCACGACAGATACCGCCGCCAGCACCGTCTCCGGCGCCGGGGCCGCCAGCTCATTCTCGGGCGGCACGGGAACCGAAGCCGAGTTTGGCTCGCTCGGCGCGCTCTCCCCCACCTGGTGGGAGCCCGAGGACGGCAGCGAGCCCGAACCGTGGCTCACGCCCGATCAGGCCTTCGAACGCTTCTTTGAATGGACGAGCGATCGCGGCATTGAGCTGTGGAATCACCAAGAAGAGGCCCTCATGGACCTGGCCGCCGGCGATCACGTCATTTTGGGCACGCCGACCGGATCGGGCAAGTCGCTCGTCGCGCTGGGCATGCTCTTTATGGGCATGGCACAGGGCAAACGCTGCTACTACACGGCTCCTATCAAGGCTCTGGTCAGCGAGAAGTTTTTCGACCTGGTACAGGTGCTCGGCCGCGATAACGTCGGTATGATCACCGGCGATACGCATATCAACACCAAGGCTCCCGTCATCTGCTGCACGGCCGAAATCCTTGCCAACGATGCGCTGCGCGAGGGCGAGGATGCCGATGTGGGCTGCGTGGCCATGGACGAGTTCCACTACTTTGCCGACCCCGACCGCGGCTGGGCCTGGCAGGTGCCGCTGCTCACCCTGCCCCACACGCAGTTTATGCTCATGAGCGCCACGCTCGGCGATGTCACCGCCATCGCCGCCTCACTCGAGGAACACACCGGCGCTGCTTGCGACTTGGTTGTCGACGCCCCACGCCCCGTGCCGCTGAGCTACGACTATGTGACGACCTCCCTCGAGGGCACGGTCGAGCTCGCCATGCGCCGCGGCGAGGCCCCGCTCTATATCGTGCACTTTAGCCAGGATGCCGCCCTTGCGACGGCACAGTCGCTCGCCAATTTTGGCATCGCTAGCAAGGAGCAGCGCGAGGCCATTAAGGAAGGTGCCAAAGGCACGAGCTTCTCGACGGCCTTTGGCAAGATTCTCAAGCGCCTGCTTGGATGCGGCGTCGGCGTGCACCATGCTGGCATGTTGCCGCGCTATCGTCTGCTGGTCGAGCGCTTGGCGCAGCAGGGCCTGCTGCCCGTCATCTGCGGCACCGATACGCTCGGCGTCGGCATCAACGTACCCATCCACACCGTGGTACTCACCGCGCTCACCAAGTTCGATGGCTACAAGATGCGTCGTCTGCGCGCCCGCGAGTTCCATCAGATTGCCGGTCGCGCCGGCCGCTCGGGCTTCGACACCGAGGGCATGGTGATCGCCGAGGCACCCGAGCACGAGATCGAGAATGCCAAGCTTATTGCCAAAGCGGGCGACGACCCCAAAAAACTCCGTAAGATTAAAAAGAAAAAGGCCCCCGAGGGCTTTGTCACCTGGAACAAGCAGACCTTTGAGCGCCTAATCGAGACGCAGCCCGAGACGCTCAAGCCGCGCCTGCGCATCACGCACTCCATGGTGATTAGCGTGGTCGAGCAGGGCGGCGATGCCCGCGCCCGCGTACACGACCTCATCGAGACGAGCCTACAGACTCCCGAGGAAAAGGCTAAGCTCGAGGTTCGCGCCGACGAAATCTTCGCCACACTCATCGATTCCGGTGTCGTCGTTCGCACCGAGGTGCCGCCCGCACCCGACGCCCCGACTGACGCCGCACCAGACATCGACTATGCGCTGACGGTCGATCTGCCCGAGGACTTTGCGCTCGATCAGCCGCTCTCGCCGTTTTTGCTTGCCGCGCTGGAGCTGCTCGATCCCGAGAGCGAGACCTATACCATGGATCTGATCTCTATGGTCGAGGCAACGCTCGAGGATCCCAAGCAGGTGCTGCGCGCACAGGAGCGCGCCGCACGCGATCGCGCTATGGCCGAGATGAAAGCCGACGGCATCGAGTATGAGGAGCGCTTGGAGCGCATTCAGGACGTCACGTACGAAAAGCCGCTCGAGGATTTGCTCGACGCCGCCTTTGACAAGTACTGCCAGGAAGTGCCCTGGGCAAACGACTATCAGCTCTCTCCCAAGAGCGTCCTGCGCGATATGCTGGAAAGCGCGAGCGATTTTAAGGGTTACATTCAAAAGCTCGGCATCGCCCGCTCCGAGGGCATTTTGCTGCGCTACCTGGCAGAGGCCTACCGTTCGCTCGACCGCACCGTACCCATCGAGAAGCGCGACGAGCGCCTGCGCGATATTATCTCGTGGCTGGGCTTTGTGGTGCGCTCGGTGGACTCGAGCCTGGTGGACGAGTGGGAGAACGCCGGCAACCCGGCAGCCCTCGACGCCGCGCCGCCGCAGGGCATCGACGAGGTCGTGGCGGACCGCCGCGGCTGCACGCTGTTGGTGCGCAATGCGCTCTTCCGCCGCGTGACCCTTGCCGCCCGCGAGCACGTTCGCGACCTGGGCGAGCTCGACGATGACTGGGGCATGAGCGAGATCCGCTGGCAAAAAGCGCTCGACGCTTACCACGAGCAGCACGAGGAAATCCTCACCGACGGAGATGCCCGCAGCGCCGCGATGTTCTCCATCGATGAGTCCGACGAGAAGACCGCACACGTATGGCACGTGCACCAGATCTTTGCCGACGAGGATGGCGACCACGACTTTGGCATCATGGGCGATGTCGATCTGGACGCCACGCAAGACGGCGGCGAGGTCATCTTCAAAAACTACCGCGTGGGCTTTATCGAGGACCTGCTCGAGGACTAGCCGAACATACCGAAACGGAACGGAACGGGGCCGCTGGCAATATTGCCAGCGGCCCCACTTTTGCACTATACGCTATGCCTTACTCGGCATCCTCGACCTCATACGAATCCGCCTCGGCTGGCTCATCGTTTGTCTCTGGCGCAGCCCCGCGTGCCTCGTCAAACGCTGCTTTCATGGTCTTGTTGCCCCACGTGAGCTTGCGAATGGTAAGATCGTCGGCCTTCTTGTTGGCTAGGCGCAGATTGTTCTCGGAGGACAGCAACGCCTCCTTGGTTTTCTGCAGATGACTAATCGTCTTGTCGATCTCATCGATTGCCGTTTGGAACTTGCGGCTCGCGATCTCGTAATTGCGACCGAAATCATTCTTGAACTTTTCCATCTTGGCTTCGAAGTTCGTGACGTCGATATTCTGCTGTTTGTACTCCGCCAGCTCCTGCTTATAGCGCAGCGAACCCATGGCGGCGTTGCGAAGAAGCGTGATCATGGGAATAAAGAACTGTGGGCGAATCACGTACATCTTCTCGTAGCGATAGCTCACGTCCACAATGCCGGCGTTGTAAAGCTCGCTCTCGGGCTCGAGCAGCGTGCAGAGCACCGCGTACTCGCAGCCCTTTTGGCGGCGATCGTGGTCGAGTTTCTTAAAGAAGTCCTCGTTCTTGTGCTTGGTCGCAGTCTCATCGTTCTCGTTTTTCATCTCGAACATAATCGAAATGACCTCGTTACCGCTTGCGTCGCACTCGCGGAAGATAAAGTCGCCCTTGGTGCCCTCGGACGCATCGTTATCCTTCTCGAAGTACGCGTTAGGAAACGCCGTCATGCGCAGACGGTTAAACTCGGTCTCGCAGTGCTGCTCGAGCGACTCGCCCACCATCTTGGTGGACAGGCGGACCTTCATATCCTTAAGGCGCTCAATCTCTTCGTCCTTGTAGCGAATCAGGTCATCGCTCGCGCGCTTGGCCTGCGCAAGCTCGAGCTCATGCGCCGCCTTGGCCTGTTCCTCGCGAGAATCGCGCACCGCCAGCTCGCTCGTCAGTTTGGCACGTGCCTCATCGCGCTCTCGCTCCACCGCAGCGACCGCCTCCGATAGGTTCATTTTGGCCGTCAGCTCCTGTTCGCGCAGCTGCGCGCGCAGGCCCTCGGCCTCCTGCTCAGACTGAGCCCTTGCGGCGGAAAACTTCTCTTGTACCTTCGCGCGGTAGTCAGCAAGCGCGCGCTCGGCCTCGCCGCGAGCGGCATCGAGCTCACGCTGTGACTCGGCCGCAGCAGCGGCAAGCGCCATCTCCTGGGCCTTGTCCGCCGCGGCAAGCCTGGCCTGCAGCTCGGCAATCCGGGCATCACGTGCAGCTAAATCGTTTTGAGCAGCATTGCGCGCCGAAGCCTCGGCAAGCTTGGCTTCGTCATCCTTGCGTCCCAGCTGCGCACGCAAATTGTCAATCTCGCGCTGAAGCTCGGCATTCTCCTTTTGAGCATCGGCACGGGCCTCAACAGCTGCACGCTGGCTTGCACCCTCACGCTCTGCGGCAGCGCCCTCAAGCTTGGCGCGCAGCTCGGCAAGCTCGGCATCGCGCTTGGCAATCTCTTGCGCCAGCTGCTGAGTTGCAGCATTCTTCTGCTCGACAAGCTGAGCGTTGCGCTGAGACTCTGCCTTTTGCAAGGCAGCCGTCGAACGCGAGCGCTCAAGCTCCAGCGCCTGCTCGCCCTCGCGCTGGACTGCCTTCACACGCTCATCCAAGTCGCGCGAAAACTCGGCATCGCGCACTTGCTTGACGATATCCGCATAGCCGGACGCGTCGACCTTAAAAACTTCGCCACAATGCGGGCACTTGATCTCATTCATAGCAGCTCCTCGATGAACGCAAATTTCAACCGCCTACACTCTACCGCGCCACACGGACAAAAAGGCACCGCCGCCATAATGGAAACGGCGCCAGAACCACCTCAAAGGTGCCTGCCCCCTTTGTGGCGGTTTGTGTGACGGTTCGAGAATTACAGTCCAAAGAAACCGAGGATTTGGTCGCGGCTTACGGGCTTGTAATCGTTGGCATCGAGGCCGACATCGTAGCGAAAGATAGGGCGCTCGCGATCGCGGTTGCGCGCGTTGGTGCGGTCTCCCCTGCTGTGGATATGCCCGTGCAGCATGATGGCGCCACGCGCCTTACCGTTCCAGCTGAGCATGGGGTAATGGCTCAACACCAGACGATGGCCCTTGGCATAGCCGGGAGCAATCTCCAGATAATCGCGCACGTCTTCCCAAATCTGCGGTACGTCGGGATCTTCCCAGTCGCCGTCATGGTTACCACGGATGAGCGTCACGTTCTGGCATTCGATGCGCTCGCGCAGGCGCACCGCCTCCGCCAGGGGCAAACGATAGGTAAAGTCTCCCAAGATATAGAGACGGTCGTCCGCAGCCACGCACTCATTGATGGCATCGATGACCTTGCGGTTCATCTCCTCGACCGAATCAAACGGCCGATCCATATCGTGCAAGATATTCGTATCGCCCAGGTGCAGGTCGGCGGTAAACCACATCATCGTCCATGTCCTCATTTCGCAACGCGTAAAACTCGTGCTAAGTAAAAACTCGTGCTAAGTATACAGACACAGCGATGCGGAAGTTATCCAAAGAGCCTGCCGAACAGGCCACGGCGGCGCTTGTCTTACTTTTTCGAAGCGTCACCCTGAGTTTTCTTGTCCTGCCGCATCTTACGGTCCTGCTCCAACTCATCGTCATCGAGTAGCATATCCCACTCAAACGGATCGTCTGTCAGATCGAGCAGGTCGTCGTCATCAAACATGACCGCCTCCCTTACCGATTAGCGAGCATCCACCACATAGAGTCCAACGCGCACCTGATGCCACGGGCTGCGCTCGGGAGCAACCTGTTGCACGCGAGCCTCAAATACGTCCTCATGGCCGTAATACATCATCAAGGACAGCGGGCCGGCCTCGTTTCCCGGAACATACCCAAGCTTGGTGTTGCCGTAGTAGATCGCAACCGCCTCAGGATCATGGGGGTTATCGCGCTCGGCACACAGCGTCAGCTTATCGCCAACCTTAAGATCGCCCAGGACCAAAGCGCCGTCGGCATACTGAAATCCTGCGATATGGAACGACAAAAGAACACGCGAAGGCTCGTACATGGCAGCTCCTCTAACAGCCGGATAAACCGGCGCTTAACCTTACTGAGAAGCTTACGGGCCCGTGCGGACACAAATTCACCCGCTCGCGCCTTTCAATCGCTCGTCGCTACGTCTGCGAGACAGAGCGATTGCAGATAAGATAGCGGCATGGATGGCACCCGTGGCAGCGGGTCTTGCCAGCTCCGATACACGTTTTCATCGTAAGAAATGGCCGCCTTCGCTTACGCGGAAACGGCCATTTTGTTTGCCCTATGTCATCTGATTCTAATGCACAAACATGCGCACGAACTTGTGCTTCCAGCTTGCGTAAGGAGCATAGCGAAATGGCACGTCCAGCCACGTCGCCTTGTTCACGATGCTCTTCTTGTGGCTAAACGTATCGAAGCTCTCGCGTCCATGGTACTGCCCCATACCGCTCGCTCCCATGCCGCCAAAGCCCATATGACTCGTAGCCAAATGCATAATGGTGTCATTAACACAGCCGCCGCCAAAGGGCACGTAGCGCACAAAGCGCTGCTGAGCCGCGCGATCCTGGCTAAAGATATACAGGGCCAGCGGCGTCGGACGATCCGTAATAAACGCTTCGGCCTCGTCTAAGCTCTCAAACGTCAGCACCGGCAAGATGGGGCCGAAAATCTCCTCCTGCATCACGGCGTCATCGGGGGTCACGCCGTCTAGGATCGTCGGCTCAATCTTGAGCGACGACTCGCGCGCCGTGCCTCCCAGCACAACCTTATCGGGGTCGATCAGCCCACGCACGCGCGCAAAATGCTTGGCGTTGACGATATGTCCGTAGTCCTCGTTATCGAGCGGATGCTCGCCAAACATACGGCGGACCTCCCCCTTGATGAGGCCCAGCAGCTCGTCGTGCACGCTCGTATCGACCAGCAGGTAGTCGGGCGCCACGCAGGTCTGCCCCACGTTGAGCCATTTACCAAAGGCGATACGCCGTGCCGCAACCTTCAAGTTTGCCGTCGCATCCACGATGCAGGGACTCTTTCCGCCCAGCTCAAGCGTCACGGGCGTAAGGTTTTTACTTGCGCGCCCCATGACGAGCTTGCCGACCGGAACGCTACCGGTAAAGAAGATCTTGTCCCAGCACTCATCGAGTAGCGCTTCGTTTTCGACCCGCCCGCCCTCGACAACCGTCACCAGGCGCGGGTCAAACGCCTCTTCACAGATCTGTTTGAGCACCGCGCTCGATGCCGGAGCATAGGCACTCGGCTTGATGACCACAGTATTGCCCGCGGCAAGGGCGCCGGCGAGTGGCTCGAGCGTCAGCAAAAACGGATAGTTCCACGGAGCCATGATGAGCGTGACGCCATAGGGCACGGCCTGCATTTTGCACACACTCACGGCGTTGGCGAGGTCACACGGACGCAGACGTGGACGACTCCATCGAGCCACATGCGCAATCTGATGGCGAATCTCGGAAAGCGACGTGCCGATCTCGCACATATACGCCTCGTCATGCGACTTACCCAAATCGGTCTTGAGCGCATGGGCAATATCGGCCTCGTGCGCCCGTACCGTATCGCGTAAACTCACGAGCGTGCGACGTCGAGCATCGACATCAAACGTAGCGTGCGTCTTAAAGTAGGTGCGCTGATCGCCGACGATGCGCGCGATTTCCTCGGTGTTCATGGGCCCTCCTAGTTCTCGTCCTCAAACATACCACCCGCGACGACTTCGTACATACGCTCGAGCTTCAAACGGTCCATCAAAAGCGGAACGGGGTACAGCGGATTGGCCTCGGCATCGGCATGTGCTGCCATCTGCGGAATGTCAGAGTGGCGAATGCCCGCCACATATTTGGGAATGTCCAAGGCGGCGTTCATGCGGTCGACCCAATCGATAAAGGCCTCGGCCGCCAGGCTGTCCTGCGCGTTAACCGGCGCGATGCCGGCCATGCGGGCGAGATCAGCGAGCTTAGGAGCAGCAGCTTCACCATAAGCGCGAAGCATGTGCGGCAGGATGATAGCATTGGCCAAGCCGTGCGGAATCCCGTAACGCCCGCCCAGGCTGTGTGCGATGGCATGAACGTATCCAACATAGGAGCGCGTAAAGGCAACACCCGCCTTATACGCCGCCGAAAGCATATTGCGACGCGCACGCATGTCATCGCCATGCTCATAGGCCTCGAGCAAATTGTCGTGGATGAGCTGAACCGCCTGTCGCGCCATCTTGCGCGTATAGGGTGTGGTGCTTCGCCCGATAAACGCCTCGACGGCATGCGTCAGGGCGTCCATGCCCGTTTGTCCCGTAATGGAGGCGGGCAGGCCGCGCGTAAACTCGGGGTCGTGCACCGCGAAGCGCGGGATAAGCACAAAGTCGTTAATGGGATACTTGTAGTGTGTCTCGTCATCGGTAATTACTGCCGCAAGCGTGACCTCACTTCCCGTACCTGCCGTGGTGGGAACGGCGATAAGCAGCGGCAGGCGACGATGAATCCGCAGCAGCCCTCGCATCTTGTTGATGGGCTTGTTTGGCTGTGCGATGCGTGCTCCCACGCCCTTGGCACAGTCCATGGCCGAGCCACCGCCAAAGCCGATAATGGCCTGGCAGGCGCGCTCTCGATACAGGGACGCCGCTTCTTCCACGTTTGAAACCGTGGGGTTCGCTGATGTTTTGGCATAGACCGCAACGCCAATTCCCTTGGACGCGAGCGCTGCCTCGAGCGGTGCCGTGAGCCCCAGACGGGCAATGCCGGGATCCGTCACGATAAGAACCCGCTGTATCGAACGCTTTTGAAGCACTGTGGGCACATCCTCAGCGTACTCCAGAATGCGTGGCTCGGTATAGGGCAGCACCGGCAATGCAATGCGAAAAACTGTCTGATATGTTCGGCACCAGGCGCGGCGGGCTAGATGCATAAAGGAAGCTCCTTCATTTGTTGATTGGTCAACATTTGCTCGACCGATTGTACTCAGCGGCGGTCAAAGACGGCCTGCCAATCGTTAATCAATCAACATCTTCATATCTCAAAATTGTTTTATTAAAAATCATTCCTAATAGGCTTCACATTTGGTTGCATTTATGGATAATAGAACTCGTCAAGACGCACGTCCGGAGAGGGCCCTTACGGGACCGGACAAGCGCCCCATCGCCATCGATCGAAAGGATCGAATCATGAAGTTTGTTTGCCCCGTTTGCGGTTATGTGGAAGAGTTCGACGGCGACCAGCTGCCCGAGGATTTCAAGTGCCCCCAGTGCGGCGTTCCCGGTTCTCGTTTCCTGAAGCAGGAGGAGGGCCAGCTCGAGTGGGCTGCCGAGCACGTCGTGGGCGTCGCCAAGATGGAGGGCGTCTCCGAGGACATCGTTGCCGACCTGCGCGCCAACTTTGAGGGCGAGTGCTCTGAGGTCGGTATGTACCTGGCCATGGCTCGCGTCGCTCATCGCGAGGGCTATCCCGAGATCGGCCTGTACTGGGAGAAGGCTGCCCACGAGGAGGCCGAGCACGCCGCCAAGTTCGCCGAGCTCCTGGGCGAGGTCGTGACCGACTCCACCAAGAAGAACCTCGAGATGCGCGTTGAGGCCGAGAACGGCGCCACCGCCGGCAAGACCGATCTTGCCAAGCGCGCTAAGGCCGCCGGCCTCGATGCCATCCACGACACCGTGCACGAGATGGCTCGCGACGAGGCCCGCCACGGCAAGGCTTTCGCCGGCCTGCTCAAGCGCTACTTTGGCTAAGCCAAACGCCTGAGACATAACCCCTAGCTCGATGAGGCCCGGACCGTATTGGTTCGGGCCTTTTTTCGTGTCTTACGAACTTGTTAACTCCCTGAAATAGGACCACCTTAGGCATCGGATTCTCGTCAAAACTAAGTGAGTAGACTTTTTGGAACTTGCCGAGCACACCATCCATATTGCTTTATAAATCCGCAGGTAAATGACTTGTTGCAAAACGGCCTGGTCGCCAAAGTGTCAAAGGTCTACTCACTTAGAACCGCAGCCGTCCAAGATCGAGCTGTTTTGTGTCTAACGGGCATCTTTTCGTCGATTACTCCCAATTTTGTCCAGTCAACAAATAGTTCAGACCGGAGTAATGCCTCGGCCCTTTGCTCATCTGAGCTTTTATCACGATATTCAGCATCGAGCATCCTGCATACGGCCTTAACGATCGCGCGGAATCTATCCTCATCGGATATCTGTCTGTGTGTCAGGAGAAGCACATCGTAGCCCATGGCCTGAAGGGCCGTCATGCGGTCAGCGTCACGCAAGCCATCCCCTGCGCGTCCGTGCGAGGCCTTTCCCTGACATTCAATGGCCACCTGTCGTCTGCCATCCGGCGAAGACAGAAGTAGATCGATATACACACGGGACTTTCCCACAATCGCTCGAGCACTTGTGCTCAACGTCACTTCGACATTGAGCTCTATGCCGCAAAACCCTTCGCCTCCCAGGGCTCGCGGCAGTCCAAGCAATAAATACGCCTCGACCTCAAAAGGCGACGCGGCACCCAATGGAACGAGTTGCGATACCGCCATAAATCTATTGCCGTAACGCACCCCGCAAACATCTGAACAAAAACGGTTAAGGTCTCCGCCCAATACCAAAGCGTCTCGACGCCATAAATTTGAGGCGGTGCCGTCCTCGGACGGGCAGCGCACCCAACCGAACGTTGTCGAAATCGCGCCCGAATCAATTGCACGCGTAAGCTCCGCCTCAAGTACCGCCGGCAGAGCGCACACTGCAAACAAGCCACACATCTCCGCCAATACCAAAAGAAGCTGAAGATCCGTCAGATGCCGCGACATGATGAATGCCGTCAGTAGAGGAGACGTAACCAAAAACCCATGTTCCGTTTCCAGCACGGATTCCCTAGGGAACTCACCAAGAAACAGCCGCTGCCGAATGCTGACAGGACAAGTCCGCTTGTTTCTCGTCCGAACCAATGTATACAACGGAAAGCCGAGCACAACCGCAGCCGTCGGGTTGCGGGCGAGGTCATATCGCTGCCGGTCTTCTTCCGGCCGTGGAAGCGGCGGACACAAAGCGCGGACTTGAGGGGGCAAACGCCAGTACCTAAAAGCCGATATGTCACAAAGTAAATCCTTCATAGGCACAGGAAAACACGAATTTCAACCCAGTCTATCTCGCCTTGGCGCGAGCGCACCAAAAATGGCGCCGAACGGACTGCCAAGTTTTCAACAGCCCTCCCCAACTGACCAAAAGCTTGCCGAGAACTGGACGAAGTTCTGTTGAAAACCCCATTTTTTTCTCATGCAAAAGCTTTGCGCGGCAAGTGAGTAGACTTTTTTGAACATCCCAAGCAGGCCGGTCATCCTGCTTTTCAAAACCGCAGGTAGATGGCTTGTTACAAAACTGCCTGGTCGCCAAAGTGCCAAAAGTCTACTCACTTAGATTGCAGAGTGCCCCCGTTAGCTGCAATTCCAAGGTGTTAAGCACTTTTGGACTCAGATCGTCATACTGGACAAGAATTTTAGTTGAGCCTTCAAGGACAGATGCGCCATCGGCACACCAAAAACAGTCACTGATATCGATAAAGGGGATGCTCGAGCACGTGAGGGCCTGCGCAAAAGAGCTTCCGTCCGTTCCACGTTCCGCGACCACGGTGCAGTAAAGGCCCGCGTCTGCATGCTCGATCGAGACCTCCCCCGCCGGAAACGCTTTCCGTACAAGCGCCGCCAGGCCATCACGCGCCTCGCGAGCACGAACGCGCACGCGGTTCACATGTCGCTCGTAATCACCCGATTCCAGCAAACGAGCCAAAGCGACCTGGTCAACAGAGCTCACCGATGAGGCGTAAAATCCAAGGTTGTGCCTAAACCGCTCCATCAGCTCATCGGGCAACACCATGTACGCTAGACGCAACGCCGATGAAAGGCTCTTCGAAAACGTGTTGGTGTAGATAACCGACTGGGCGGCATCGATCGACGCGAGCGCAGGAATCGGCTTGCCAGCAAGGCGAAACTCACAATCAAAGTCATCTTCGATGAGATACCGACCTGGTCGCTCGGCGGCCCAGCTCAGCAGCGCATAGCGACGCGCAATGCTCGTCACAAGGCCGGTCGGATACTGATGGGACGGCATCAGGTGAAGGACATCGGTCCCAGTTTTCTGCAGAGTGCTCAGGTCGACGCCGTCATCATCCAACGGGATATGCCGAACTTTGCAACCCATAGCCTGATAGATGCGCGTCAGGCGCAAATAGCCCGGATCTTCAACGGCATACACCTTGTCGGCTCCAAGCAACTGAACCAACATGGTATCGAGCAGCTGGGCGCCCGCACCGATAACGATGTTGTCGGGGTCGACATTCATACCCCTTGTCCCGCGCAGATGATGAGCAATTGCGCGTCGTAGCCGAGCGGTGCCCTGCGCCGGCGCAGTCGAAAAGATTTCGCGTTCGTCTTCGGATGCCAGCGTCGCCCGCAGCGCGCTTTGCCAAAGCCGCGCCGCCTCCAAAGCGGAAGGAGAAAGCGCATCGAATCGCTCGACCTGTCCGTTGACATCATGCGCACTGGGGCCCACAGAGACGGCATCTCGGTCGATGCCCTCCGTAGCCAAAGGCAAAACCGGTGCATCCGGAAGCTCGCAAGCGTAGTAGCCACGACGCGGCATTGAGCAAATATAGCCCTCGGCAAGTAGCTGGCTATATGCATTCTCGATAGTAATGACACTGATTCCCAGATGACTGGCAAAGGCGCGCTTGGACGGAAGATGCTCCCCCGCCGCAATACGTCCAGCAACGATATCATCTCGAATTTGCTGGTAAACATACTCATAAAGCGATGTCTCGCCGCGTTTTTCCAAATTGTAGTCAAGCATGAGCCTATCACCTGACCTTATTAAGTCATTCAATCTGGTATTAGTCTGACCTTGTTATTATCTCGAAAACTGAGTGTTTCACCATGCCCAGCTCCCCGATAGGATGTTCCGTCAAGCAATGCACATGCCAACCAAGGGAGCAACCATGGCAGAACAGACCAGCAAGGCCGATCGCGTCAAACTCAATCGCGAGCTCGCACAGATGCTCAAGGGCGGCGTCATCATGGACGTCACCACGCCCGAGCAAGCACGCATCGCCGAGGAGGCGGGCGCCTGCGCCGTCATGGCACTCGAGCGCATTCCGGCCGATATCCGTGCCGCAGGCGGCGTCTCGCGCATGAGCGATCCCAAGATGATCAAGGGCATCCAGGAGGCCGTCTCCATCCCCGTTATGGCCAAATGCCGCATCGGTCACATCGTCGAGGCGCAGGTCCTTCAAGCCATCGAGATCGACTACATCGATGAGTCCGAGGTCCTCTCCCCTGCCGACGATGTCTACCACATCGACAAGACCCAGTTTGACGTGCCGTTTGTCTGCGGCGCCCGCGACCTGGGCGAGGCGTTGCGCCGTGTTGCCGAGGGCGCCACGATGATTCGCACCAAGGGTGAACCGGGCACGGGCGACGTCGTTCAGGCCGTGCGTCACATGCGCAAGATCCAAAAGCAGATCCACGACGTTGCTGCCCTGCGCGATGATGAGCTCTTTGAGGCAGCCAAGCAGCTGCAGGTTCCGGTCGAGCTGGTCCGCGAGGTCCATGCCACGGGCAAGCTTCCCGTCGTGAACTTTGCCGCCGGCGGCGTAGCGACCCCCGCCGATGCCGCGCTGATGATGCAGCTGGGTGCCGAGGGCGTCTTTGTCGGCTCGGGCATCTTTAAGAGCGGCGACCCCGCCAAGCGTGCCGCCGCCATCGTCAAGGCCGTGGCAAACTTCACCGATGCCAAGCTCATCGCCGAGCTTTCGGAGGACCTGGGCGAGGCTATGGTGGGCATCAACGCCGACGAGATCGAGATCATCATGGAGGAGCGCGGGCGCTAGTCCAGCAGAAAGGATCGCACATGAGCGATTATGCAGACCAGACGGTCGCCGTGCTGGCGGTCCAAGGCGCTTTTGCCGAGCACGAGGCAAGACTATCCGAGCTGGGCGCACACTGTATTGAGCTGAGACAAGCGGCCGATTTGCGGCAGAACTTTGATCGCCTGGTCCTCCCTGGCGGCGAGTCAACCGTTCAGGGCAAGCTGCTTGATGAGTTGGGCATGCTCGAGGAGCTTCGTGCCCGTATCGTTGAAGGCATGCCCGTCCTGGGCACCTGCGCCGGCCTAATTCTGCTAGCTCACGACCTTGCCGCCCATGACGATAAGGGCACGCCGCGTTTGGCAACCATGGACGTACTTGTCGAGCGCAATGCCTACGGCAGGCAGCTCGGCAGCTTTCGAGCCAAGGGGCAGGTAGCCGGCATCGACGGTGAAGTGCCGCTGACGTTTATCCGCGCGCCCCGCATCGTCGAGGTCTACGGCGACGCTGAGGCCCTAGCCGAAGTCGACGGCCGTATCGTCGCCGCCCGCCAAGGCAACCAGCTCGGTGTTACCTTCCACCCCGAGCTCGACGACGACACGCGCCTCCACGAACTGTTCCTCCAAATGTAGGCGGAGTAGAAACGAGCGTGGATTTTCGGACGCATAGTAAATGAGAGTGGATAATCCCCCACTTTGAGCTTGAATGCAGACTCAAACCGGGAGATTATCCACTCTCATGCTATGTAGTCGTTGGAGATGTTCTTAAACGACTAGTCAAACAAGAACGTCCCCAACGACTATCTTTCGGCAGCTTTGAATCTAGACAACGCCGATGCTTTGGCAACGCCAGCGAGCGCCGCCCAGGGCGAACAAGTTGGCATGAAAAAGGCAAGGCATAGACCTTCTGGTCATGCC
>OLOC01000202.1_pt1 | contig 53784 bp, 55 predicted proteins | sample 1643111 | NCBI WGS metagenome assembly OLOC01 (sample SAMEA3136633, study PRJEB25190) | human gut metagenome
AGACTGCAGCAACGACTGATAGTAGTATCTTCCCCAGCAAATCCACCCCGACAGCTAGCAGGCTGCCGGGGTTTTCTTTTATCAGGAGCCCGAAAATGACCCAATCCGTGTTGCTGCCACCGGGGCCTTTCACCCGGAGACAAGCGCAAGCGGTCACTACCACGTACAGCAATATCACACTCGAAGACGACCAGGGCAGTCACTTCCGTCTGGTGGTTCGTGATACTGAAGGCCGGATGGTCTGGCGGGCATGGAACTTTGAGCCGGATGCCGGTGAAGGTCTTAACCGCTATATCCGCACCTCAGGCATCCGTACAGACACGGCCACCCGCTGATCGCGAAGCATTTACCCGCATTCACCTCCCCGAACACACTTTATATCCCCATACGCCAGCCATCGCCGCTGGCGTTTTTATTGACGGAGACATACCCATGACAACACAGACGCAGCACGACCTCGCACCCGCTAACCAACCCGAATTTGAACTGACCGTCACGCCGGTCCCCGATGAACAGCGTATCGATTTCTGGCCACAGTACTTTGGCGCTATCCCGCAGTGGCTACTCCTGGAGCCGCATATCTTCGCCTGGATGGACCGCTTCTGTGAGGGCTACAGCGGTGGTATCTGGTCGTTCTACACCCTCAGCAATGGCGGCGCATTTATGTCCCCCGAGCCTGACAACGATGAGACATGGCGTCTGTTTAACTGCCTGAACGGTAACGATGCCCAAATGAGTGCAGAAGCAGCAGGTATTGCTGTCTGCCTGATTGCGTATAGCCACCATGCCTGCCGTACAGAATGTGACGCGATGACCGCACACTATTACCGCCTGCGGGAGTATGCCATGCAACATCCAGAGGCTCACGCCATTCTGCGTATTATCGACTGACCGAAGGAGCAACAGATGAAACAGCTTTCCTTTTTACCCGGCGAGATGACGCCACAGGACCGGCGTCTCATTCAGCGGGCCCTCAGGGCTCTGGACCGCCACCTGCATGAGCCCGGCGTAGCCTTCACCTCTACCCACGCCGTACGTGAATGGCTGCGACTGCATATGGCCGCGCTTGAGCGGGAAGAGTTCCGGGTGTTGTATCTGGACAACCAGAATCAGTTGATTGCCCATGAAACGCTCTTCACCGGCACGATTAACCGCACCGAGGTGCATCCCCGGGAGGTGGTCAAACGTGCTCTGCACTTCAACGCGGCGGCGGTGATACTCGCGCATAACCATCCTTCCGGCGAGACGACACCTAGCCAGGCCGACAAAACCCTCACGCAGCGACTGGTTCAGGTGCTTCAGCTGGTGGATATCCGTGTCCCTGACCATCTGATTGTCGGTGGCAGGCAAATCTATTCGTTCGCAGAACACGGTCTGCTTTGAGGTATTACATGAAAATTATCAGTAAACGCAGGGCAATGACGATATACCGCCAGCATCCTGAGTCCCGAATCTTTCGCTACTGCACCGGCAAATACCAGTGGCACGGTAGCGTCTGTCATTACACCGGCAGGGACGTTCCGGATATCGCCGGAGTCCTCGCGGTATACGCCGAACGCCGCCAGGACCGCAATGGGCCCTATACCTGCCTGATGAGCATCACCCTGAACTGACAATAGTGGAGAACTGTAATGAGCAACCCTACCAGGGGCCTGCAGCGGGAGATTACACTGCGCCTGGGAGCCCGTCTGGTGCAGGAAGGCAACCGACTGCATTATCTGGCTGACCGGGCCAGCATCACCGGCAAGTTCAGTGACATCGAATGCCGGAAGCTGGATGAAACATTCCCGCACTTTATCCGCCAGATGGAATCGATGCTGACCACCGGTGAACTCAGCCCCCACCATGCCCACTGCGTTACCCTGTACCACAACGATTTAACCTGCGAAGCCGACACCCTTGGCAGTTGCGGCTACGTATACATCGCCATTTACCCCACTCAGCGTTAATTACCTACACGAGAGCAAACATGAAAACTTTACCTGCAACAACTCAGCGGGCGGTGAAGCCCTGCCTGTCACCCGTGGCTGTCTGGCAAATGTTATGTCAACGCAAAGCAGAAGTGTCACCATCGGTGCGAAACAGAGATGTCATGCTTTGGTTCAGAGAATGCGTTTGACCGCCTCGCTATATACTTCCGAGCGTTCTCTTTTCCCAACAGAAATCACGAAAACGACAACTTTCTCGTCTATAACCTGGTATACAAGGCGATAGCCTGAAGACCGGAGCTTAATCTTGTAACAATCAGGCATACCACGGAGCTTGTTTGCTTCAATCCGGGGTGACTCAAGTACTTCAACCAGCTTCTTTTTCAACTGTTCACGTACCGTCGAGCCCAGCTTTCGCCATTCCTTTAGTGCCCGCTCGTCAAAATCCAGAAAATACGCCATCAGAGTTCATCCAGCGTCACACGTACTGGCTTAGGATTACAAAGTCGTTCTTTCACTATCTCCACAAGTTCAGCATCTTCATCACTCAGGAGTGTCTGTTTGAACGGCAAGCGTTCATTGTCAGCGATATACTCGAGCATGAGACGAAGCGCTTCAGAAGGAGTTACGCCCATTTTTTCAAGCGCGGCGTAAGAACGCGCTTTAAGTTCATCGTCAATACGTAGGTTAATGCTACCCATGTCTTACACCCCTTGTAATTACAAATGTCATTACAAGTATCGCACTACAACATGCTTAGGGCAAGTCACGAAGTAAGTCAGAAAGTAGTCGTAAGAACGGTGATCACTGTCCGCTTTGTGCCAGAAGCGGACTTTTTAAAAATATTGCGTGCCCAACAATTGGGCGCAGGTCACATCAAGTACCCTCAGAATTATAGAGAATACCTGAAATTTTTGTAGAGCGAGGTTTGTTACCCTGCCCGACCAGCGACATGTGGTTAGTTTAGTGATCAGAAATGTCGAGCGTTTGGTCGTTCATTGACGCGGGATCTTCCAACGGTTCCACATGAGTGGTGATATGGATAAAAGGCAGTGCGGTGCGGATATCATTCTCTATACGCTCGGCCCAGTCGTGCCCATATTGAACAGTCCATCGCCCAGGAACTAGGATGTGCATTGTCATAAACGCCCGCCCGCCAGCCTGGCGTGTACGTAGTGCATGGAAATCAAGCCCCTGTTCACGATATCCTGCCAGCAGTGACTCGATTTTTTTGAGTTCTTCCGTGGGTAGCGATACGTCCATCAGACCTGCAGCTGAACGACTCATAAGCTGATAACCAGTCCAAACGATGTTGGCTGCGACCAGCAATGCAACGATCGGATCGACCCAAAACCAGCCGGTCAGATAAACCAGTCCGACACCAAAAATGACACCGACCGACGTCCAGACATCGGTCAGCAGGTGATGAGCATCTGCCTCAAGAGTGATAGAGTTGTGCTGCCTGCCAGCCCTTAACAAAATGCGAGCCGTCACAAAATTAAGGATTGATGCGACTGTTGAAACCAGTAATCCGAGACCAATCTCCTCAAGCGGCTGTGGAGTTAACATCCGCTCAACTGCGGTATAGGCGATACTGGCTGCCGCCAATAGGATCAGAAATCCTTCGAAAGCACTCGAGAAATATTCGGCTTTGCCGTGCCCATATGCATGGTTCTCATCGGCCGGAAGCGCAGCCAAGGTCAGCATCCAGAGCGCCATTAGGGCTCCTGCGAGGTTAACTACGGATTCGATGGCATCAGATAGCAGACCGACCGAACCGGTCATTTTCCACGCCACACCTTTGAGTCCGATAGTGGCAATAGCCGTGGCAATGGAAAGCCAAGCGTAGTGCGTCAGCGGACGAGGTAACCCTTTTGTTTTAGTCATTATTAACTTCCTAAAATAGGACGACTAACTCACATTTCTATCCATGATAGATAATTAAACAATCATTTCGCCATGAATATTTTTTCGTTTTTATTAAATTTAATTAAAAAGTCTCTGCAAGTGCTGTTTCATCTTCTAGTAAACTAAATTTTATTTTTAGGGTTTTCTTCAACTTGAAGTAATATTATCTCACAACAGATTAGTCACTTAGGTTAACTGAGCGGCTTTTATATTTTTCAATTAAAATATGCAAAACTCCCATTGCACCATGTGCATAAAAATAGACCTCAATGAAAGTAGTAAAGAACTTATGCCAGTGGATTACTGTTTCAGCCAGATTTGACTGCATGGTATTCAACAAGAACCATAGGCCACCTGAAAGTGCTACAATTAGCAATGCTAGAACTCCAAATCCTTGGATTGTACTGGCAATACCTCCCGAATGTGCATCGGGCAGTCGGAAACTAGTCAACGTTTTTATATCTTGCTTAATACCACTAAAGTCAAGCCCTACCCATGAAAAATAATAAGTAAAACCTCTTTGAGTAAGCATCCAACTTAACATAATAAAACCACAAATAATCAGTCCTAACCCTGAAATAATGTGCATCCAGGTTATAACTCCTTCAAGACTATGTTCACCAATTGCTTCGGTCTCTGTCAGATTAGAGTTAATAATTTGTGATAATATTAGAAATGCCACAATGATGTGAAGAATACGAAAAAAAGGAGCGTAATCATGGGGTAATAGATTCCAGAGTCGCAATTTCATTAATGAGTCCTTAGTAAATTTATCGATGATCTTAATCATACAAAAGAATTATTAGGATAACCTTAATTCTTAAAATTGCAGCAGGCATTAGTTCACCTCTGATATGGCCACTTGCGAAATGGGAATGGTAACTGTTATTACTATGTGTTTACTTGCTGTTCTTGTTACGCAGCCCCTTAAACACATTACTTTCAAATATGATTTCCTGCTGGGTTTAAATATGTGTCTTTCTATAGTGCGGCAACCTATTTTTACACCAACTCATGAATTAAATAAGAATCATAAATTAAATGAGAGGTTTAATTCTCTTGCTTAACGCGATGATATTAAATGGAAATTTTAATTTTTGTAATTTATTAAACAGTTAGAATGAGACATGGTAAATACGATCTTCCTTTAGATAATTCTGATAGCACTTTTTCTACTGGGCAGTCTGCAATGTCCGCTTCTCGCTCTTAGCGGACATTAGCATAGGCTATTTACCATAACGCCGCATTACGCGTACCGCTCAGACGGCCTGAGCGCGTTTCTGACGTGTCCCCGTTAAAAACAGTAACAAACCACCCGAAAATGCACGCCAGAAACGCTACGTAAGAATCTATCCTATGACTGGATATGCACTCAACTGAATAACGCCTGGTTTCAGTCCATTTTATCGGGATCAGCCTTCTTTCTGGGTAATTTAGGGGGCTTCACTTGCTGATTACTTTGCGTGCGGCGCGTGAGCCAAGGATGGTCAGCTTTAGGTTTTACGTAGAATTTTGAGCGTAAATCAAAACGGGCATTATCCACACGTTCATGGACACTTTTTTCATCATCCAGTGGTATAGGCTCCGGGCCATCAACATATTTTTCCCATCCCAACGCTTTCCCATCATACAGAACCTTAATTTCACCGTTAAAGCTTTCGCATACCGTGACAACCGAATGCCGAAGTCGATATCCCCGGCCTTCACTGCGAATCTGAAACGCACTGCTTTTGTACTGGAAAGTGAGATTTTTGGAGAGAACGCGCTTCGCCTGGAGGCTGAAGATATAACCCAGTTCCTCTTCAGAATGGTGTACATCAAGATGGGCGTTATCAGCAATACGAGGCGGCGTAGCAAACCGGTTGTTATAGGCTTCAATAAAGGTCGGCAACCATGCGTTTGCTGTTTCAATATCACTGATACCCTGAAGCCGCATTTCTTTGACCAGCCTGTCCTGCAGTGTCTGATTGGCACGCTCTACCCGCCCTTTTGCCTGCGGGCTGTTGGCATGGATTGGCTCGATGCCCAGTGTCTTTATCGCACGTGTGAACTGAGTCAACTCTCCTTCCCGCTCCGGGTTATTTACTCTGAATATACTGTGTCTGTCAGAATAGAGAGCCAGTGGTACGCCATGATCATTAAGGTAACCCCGGAGGGTTTCCATGTAAGCCCGGGTTGTTTCTGCAGGAGCGAATCGTAGCGCCATCAGAGCGCTGGTAGCATCATCGATAAAGACTATCAGTGTGCATTTGGGGCCCCGACCTTCAAACCAGTCATGAGGCGAGCCATCAATCTGGATGAGTTCACCGTAGGATGGGCGCCGCATCCGGCGCTGATAAATTCGGGCAAACTTACGACGACGTTCGCGCCATATGCCCTCCTCTACCATCCACTTCCTGAGAGTTTCAATGGATAAACACAAGCCGTGTATCTCGCGCAATTTTTCGCACGCAAGCGTAGGTCCAAAATCAGCGTAGCGGCCTTTGAGGAGTGAAATTACTGTTGCTCTGAATTCGGTAGAAAAGGAATTATTGGGACGCTTTCCACGTCGGCGGGAAACTAGACCAGAAGGCCCTTCATTTCTATACCGTTGCACCAGACGTTTAACCTGCCGAATAGAAATGCCAATGCGTGCCGCAGCTTGTTCCTGAGTAATATGGCGATTAAGTGACTCCTGAATAATGTGAAGTCGGTCGAGTTCCTTATGACTCATCGTAACAGTCTCTTTGATCATGAAAAATCCCCCAGAGAATTGTCTGGGGACATTTTAGAATGGTTCAAAGGGGACATTACAGCTTGGTGTTAACAGTCTGGCAAATGTTACTGACACGTCTGCTGGAACAGCACTATGGTCTGACAATAAACGACACGCCATTCTGCAATGAGGCTGTGATTAAGGAACACATCGATGCCGGTATCACCCTAGCCGATGCCGTGAATTTTCTGGTAGAAAAATACGAGCTGGTTCGTATCGACAGGAAGGGATTTAGCTGGCAGGAACAATCTCCTTATCTCCGGGCTGCAGACATTCTGCGAGCGCGGCAGGCAACTGGCTTGTTGCGGCAAAGCCGTAACAACGTAGTACGATGAACATTGCGTACAACCTTCCCGATTTACATTTCTGAACTTCCTCCCTTGTTTACCTATTGCGTAATGCGCCTGCTACTACCCGGCAGGCGCGTTATCTTTTTACGGACAAACAATCATGCAACCAGAAGTTGAAGTATTAACCGATCATAATGAGCTAATTTGTTCGAGCTTTATTGAACACATTGCCAACACATTAAATTTAGGAGTGGTGTACAACTAAACCTGCAGCCAAGGATGTATAGTGAGCGAAGCCCTATCAGGCCTTTTTGGTCAGTAGATAAGATTGATCTTCGTTGATAGAATTTACTTACACCAGCTGTTACATTAAGATAATTTTTTGGTGGGAGAATGATAAGATCTTACGTAACAATTTGATTTTAATGGTGCCGATAATAGGAGTCGAACCTACGACCTTCGCATTACGAATGCGCTGCTCTACCAACTGAGCTATATCGGCCCTGAAAGGACATGTTCACGAACGTGAATCACGGTGGACAAGGTTAAAACTAACCGGGCGATGCGTCAATGGCCTTGTGAATCAAATGGCTACTTTTGCATCACCCGGTTTTATTTACGCACGAATGGTGTAATCACCAATGCCGATCCACTTGTAAGTGGTCAGTGCTTCCAGCCCCATTGGGCCACGCGCGTGGAGTTTTTGTGTGCTTACCGCCACTTCCGCACCCAGACCAAACTGGCCGCCGTCGGTAAAACGCGTAGAGGCGTTAACGTAAACAGCGGACGAATCCACTTCGTTAACAAAACGCTGGGCGTTGCGCATATCGCGGGTCAGGATCGCATCGGAGTGTTGTGTGCCGTGTTCACGAATATGGGCGATGGCATCGTCAAGATCGCTGACGATTTTGACGTTCAAATCTAATGACAGAAACTCATCGTCATACTCTTCGGCTTTAACAGCAACCACCTTCGCAGGGCCTGCCTGCAACTGCGCCAGTGCAGCTGCATCTGCGTGTAATGTCACGCCGCTTTCCGCCATTTGTTTGCTTAATGCGGGCAGGAAGCTATCGGCGATGTTTTTATTCACCAGCAACGTTTCAACCGTATTACATGTGCTCGGTCGCTGAGTTTTCGCGTTGACGATCACTTTTAATGCTTCAGCGATCTCTACACTTTCATCAACGTAAATATGGCATACGCCTATACCACCTGTGATCACCGGGATTGTCGACTGTTCACGGCACAGTTTATGCAAACCAGCGCCACCACGCGGGATCAGCATGTCGATGTATTTATCCATACGCAGCATTTCACTGACCAGCGCACGGTCAGGATTATCAATCGCCTGCACGGCACCCGCCGGTAAGCCGCAGGATTTCAGGGCGTCCTGAATCACCGCCACCGTTGCAGCGTTAGTGCGACACGTTTCTTTGCCACCGCGCAGGATCACCGCATTACCGGTTTTCAGGCACAGCGAAGCGACATCAACCGTCACGTTCGGGCGCGCTTCATAAATCACGCCAATAACCCCCAGCGGTACGCGACGACGCTCAAGACGCAGGCCGCTGTCCAGTACGCCGCCATCGATTACCTGCCCCACCGGATCGGCGAGGTTGCACACCTGACGTACATCGTCGGCAATGCCTTTCAGCCGTGCGGGCGTCAGTGCCAGACGGTCAAGCATCGCTTCGCTAAGGCCATTGGCTCGCGCGTCAGCAACATCCTGGGCGTTAGCGTTGAGGATGATTTCGCTTTGTGCTTCCAGTTCATCGGCGATTTTTTCCAGCACGCGATTTTTTTCGCGGCTGGAGAGTTGCGCTAATTTATACGAGGCTTGCTTCGCAGCAATGCCCATTTGTTCCAGCATCGGCCAGCTCCTTAACGGGTAATCATGTCATCACGGTGAACGGCAACCGGGCCGTATTCATATCCCAGTATTGCATCAATTTCTTGCGAGTGGTGTCCGGCAATACGGCGTAATGCATCGCTGTTGTAACGACTGACGCCGTGGGCGATATCGCGGCCTTCGAGGTTGCAAATGCGGATGACTTCACCACGCGAGAAATTGCCAGTCACGCTTTTAATGCCTTTCGGCAACAGGGAGCTGCCGCGTTCCAGAATGGCGGCAGTTGCCCCTTCATCTACCGTGATTTCACCCGCCGGCGGCGCACCGAAAATCCAGCGTTTACGGTTTTCAAGCGGAGTCGCCTGGGCATGGAACAGCGTACCGACGGAAATGCCTTCCATCACATCACCAATAACGCCCGGCTTGCTGCCCGCGGCAATAATGGTGTCGATACCCGCACGGCAAGCCACGTCAGCGGCCTGCAATTTGGTACTCATGCCGCCAGTTCCGAGGCCTGAAACGCTGTCACCGGCAATCGCGCGCAGTGCGTCATCAATGCCGTAAACATCTTTAATCAGTTCTGCCTGCGGATTGCTGCGCGGGTCAGCGGTATACAAACCTTTTTGATCGGTCAGCAGCAACAGTTTATCGGCACCCGCCAGAATCGCCGCCAGCGCAGAAAGGTTATCGTTATCGCCGACTTTAATCTCTGCCGTAGCGACAGCATCGTTCTCATTGATTACCGGAACGATATTGTTATCGAGCAACGCACGCAGGGTGTCGCGGGCGTTCAGGAAGCGTTCACGGTCTTCCATATCAGCACGGGTCAGCAGCATTTGCCCGACGTGAATGCCATAAATCGAAAACAGCTGTTCCCACAGTTGAATCAGTCGACTCTGCCCTACCGCTGCCAGCAGTTGTTTCGAGGCGATAGTCGCTGGCAGTTCCGGGTAACCCAGGTGCTCACGTCCGGCGGCGATCGCGCCCGACGTCACAATAACAATCCGATGCCCGGCGGCATGTAACTGCGCGCACTGGCGAACAAGTTCAACGATATGGGCACGGTTCAGACGGCGCGATCCGCCTGTTAGCACACTGGTGCCGAGTTTTACCACCAGCGTCTGGCTGTCACTCATGATTCTCTGCCATTCAATTTTAGGAAAAATGATATCAAACGAACGTTTTAGCAGGACTGTCGTCGGTTGCCAACCATCTGCGAGCAAAGCATGGCGTTTTGTTGCGCGGGATCAGCAAGCCTAGCGGCAGTTGTTTACGCTTTTATTACAGATTTAATAAATTACCACATTTTAAGAATATTATTAATCTGTAATATATCTTTAACAATCTCAGGTTAAAAACTTTCCTGTTTTCAACGGGGCTCTCCCGCTGAATATTCGCGCGTTAATTAAAATCAGGAATGAAAATGAAAAAGAGCACTCTGGCATTAGTGGTGATGGGCATTGTGGCATCTGCATCTGTACAGGCTGCAGAAATATATAATAAAGACGGTAATAAACTGGATGTCTATGGCAAAGTTAAAGCCATGCATTATATGAGTGATAACGCCAGTAAAGATGGCGACCAGAGTTATATCCGTTTTGGTTTTAAAGGTGAAACACAAATTAACGATCAACTGACTGGTTATGGTCGGTGGGAAGCGGAGTTTGCCGGAAATAAAGCGGAGAGTGATACTGCACAGCAAAAAACGCGTCTCGCTTTTGCCGGGTTGAAATATAAAGATTTGGGTTCTTTCGATTATGGTCGTAACCTGGGCGCGTTGTATGACGTGGAAGCCTGGACCGATATGTTCCCGGAATTTGGTGGCGATTCCTCGGCGCAGACCGACAACTTTATGACCAAACGCGCCAGCGGTCTGGCGACGTATCGGAACACCGACTTCTTCGGCGTTATCGATGGTCTGAACTTAACCCTGCAATATCAAGGGAAAAACGAAAACCGCGATGTTAAAAAGCAAAACGGCGATGGCTTCGGCACGTCATTGACATATGACTTTGGCGGCAGCGATTTCGCCATTAGTGGGGCCTATACCAACTCCGATCGCACCAACGAGCAGAACCTGCAAAGCCGTGGCACAGGCAAGCGTGCAGAAGCATGGGCAACAGGTCTGAAATACGATGCCAATAATATTTATCTGGCAACTTTTTATTCTGAAACACGCAAAATGACGCCAATATCTGGCGGCTTTGCCAATAAAACTCAGAACTTTGAAGCGGTCGCACAATATCAATTCGACTTTGGTCTGCGTCCATCGCTGGGTTATGTCTTATCGAAAGGGAAAGATATTGAGGGCATCGGTGATGAAGATCTGGTCAATTATATCGACGTCGGTGCTACGTATTATTTCAACAAAAACATGTCAGCGTTTGTTGATTATAAAATCAACCAACTGGATAGCGATAACAAATTGAATATTAATAATGATGATATTGTCGCGGTTGGCATGACCTATCAGTTTTAATAGATATTGCCGGATGTGATGCATCCGGCACATTTCACTCACGCCGTTAACTTCACCGGCTCGTCACGAAAATCATCCGCCGGTTCCAGCTTCAGATTCAGCGTCGTCAGCAGTTCACGCAGCTTCTCGTGAAACTCACGCAGGGTGTGCTCCAGTCGTTCAACCACTTCAGTATCTTTTACCGGAACACTCTTCCAGTCGCCTGCTTTATCGAACAGACCAAACTGGTAGCTGTAGGTAAAACGGGATTCCTGCGCTTCCAGCTCCATCCACCAGCCCCAGAACTCACGCACTTCCGGTGCCGGTTTCACGTTGACGCATACAGCCAGACAATCGAAAAAGAATCGATTATCTTCGCACTTACCTTCACGAATATACGGGCCTAGTGCGGTAAATTTTTTGATCAATCTGCTCTTCGGGTGTCCACTCGGTAACGTCATTGCAATCTCCTGTTGTGATGCAACTGTTTTACCAAATTGGCAAAATTTAGCAAATTTTTAACATAAACGTTTTTCGATCCAGTCTGTGATTTCCTGAAGACCTTTGTCAAAATTCCGATACACCGGGTTAAATGGGATCTCTAATAATTTACCGTCAGCAGATGATGAGGTGATTAAGCGTGAGTCCTCTTCCGGACTGAACGGATCGTTCTTCCAGTAACCTGATAACATTGGCGTTGGGCAGCGACGTCCCAGCAATCCTTGCACTTTTAATGAATAGCGATTCAGCTCCACGCGCAACGCTTCGTCGGAAGCATCATGCATCCCCAAACGACTGGCCAGAACGTCAAGATACATTTCCGGCACCTGTTGCTGGCACTTAAAATCACTCAACAGGGTATGAACTACCGGACCAAGACAGGCAACCGCTTTCAGACGCGGCGATTCAAGGTATGCCAGACGCACGGCAACGTTAGCGCCGAAACGGAAACCAAAGGCCGCGACGCGAGTGTGATCCACCCACGGTACGTTAGGCAGCGCCTTTAAGACGTGCTGATGCAACAGGCTGGAGTCCTGGGTGAGCTTCCATTTTGAAGAAAAGCCCACCGACGGCATATCAATAGTCAGCATCGCAATGCCGCGCGGCGCAAAATAACGTTCATACAGGCTGTAATAGTCCGTCTGCATCGCATCCAGACCACCACACATTAATACTGTCGGGAACGGACCATCGCCTTTCGGCATATGCAAAAAGCCGGTGATGGGCGCACCGCCGGGTACGGTAAACTCCATCTGCCGCATCGTGCCCGGCAGACGCTGGGCGGCCTCTTCATAGGCGCGGTTTGATAAAGCCTGCGCTTGCTCGGCCAGGTCATCTCCTTTCAGATGAGGATAGGCGGCAATGTTGTACAACGTAGCCGCATGCAGCCAGTGTCGACCACTGAGTTGCGGATCTTCTTCCGCACAGGCTTTTTGTTGCCACACCATCGCCTGGGTGGCCCACTCATAAATCCAGTTGCCACCACGGTAGCCAATCACGGTATCGTATAAATCATCATCGGTACGTTCAGCATCGCTCATCACAATACGTGCCTGGACGTCGAGGATTTCACGTGGGTCAATGCCGCGCCAGATCCACATCAGACGGTTAATCATGCGATACCAGTGAGGGATGGTTTTACCATCAAGAGCCGACTGCACAGGCGGTTGTGCGCCGTGATTAAAGCGGCGGACTAGCGTCGAGGTTTCAGGATGTTTAAAGCGGGGTTTGAACAGGGTTTCGCTCAGGTTTGCCTGTGTCATGGATGCAGCCTCCAGAATACTTACTGGAAACTATTGTAACCCGCCTGAAGTTAAAAAGAACAACGCCCGGCAGTGCCAGGCGTTGAAAAGATTAGCGACCGGAGATTGGCGGGACGAATACGACGCCCATATCCCACGGCTGTTCGATCCAGGTATCTTGCGGGATATCAACAACATAATCATCAACCAGCGGACGACCAGCCGGTTTTGCAAAGATGGTGACAAAGTGCGCTTTTGGATACATTTCACGAATCGCAACCGCAGTACCACCGGTATCCACCAGGTCATCAATAACGATGAAGCCTTCGCCATCGCCTTCTGCGCGTTTCAGCACTTTAAGCTCGCGCTGGTTGTCGTGATCGTAGCTGGAAATACAAACGGTATCGACATGACGAATACCCAGTTCACGCGCCAGTAACGCACCCGGTACCAGACCGCCACGGCTTACGGCAATAATGCCTTTCCATTGTTCAGAAGGCATCAGTCGGCTTGCGAGTTTACGTGCATGGATCTGCAACATGTCCCAGGTGACGATGTATTTTTCGCTCATGTGAAGTGTCCCAGCCTGTTTATCTACGGCTTAAAAAGTGTTCGAGGGGAAAATAGGTTGCGCGAGATTATAGAGATCTGGCGCACTAAAAACCAGTATTTCACATGAGTCCGCGTCTTTTTACGCACTGCCTCTCCCTGACGCGGGATAAAGTGGTATTCTCAAACATATCTCGCAAGCCTGTCTTGTGTTGACAACATTTTCTGCTAACCCTGTGACCTGCAATACTGTTTTGCGGGTGATCGACAAGGAGACTTAACGTGTCTGAACTGTCTCAATTATCTCCACAGCCGCTGTGGGATATTTTTGCCAAAATCTGTTCTATTCCTCACCCGTCCTATCATGAAGAGCAACTTGCTGAATACATTGTTGGTTGGGCAAAAGAGAAAGGTTTCCATGTCGAACGCGATCAGGTAGGTAATATCCTGATTCGTAAACCTGCTACCGCAGGTATGGAAAATCGTAAACCGGTCGTCTTACAGGCCCACCTCGATATGGTGCCGCAGAAAAATAACGACACCGTGCATGACTTCACGAAAGATCCTATCCAGCCTTATATTGATGGCGAATGGGTTAAAGCGCGCGGCACCACGCTGGGTGCGGATAACGGCATTGGTATGGCCTCTGCACTGGCGGTTCTGGCTGACGAAAACGTGGTTCACGGTCCGCTGGAAGTGCTGCTGACCATGACCGAAGAAGCCGGTATGGACGGTGCTTTTGGCTTACAGAGCAACTGGTTGCAGGCTGATATTCTGATTAACACCGACTCCGAAGAAGAAGGTGAAATCTACATGGGTTGTGCGGGGGGTATCGACTTCACCTCCAACCTGCATTTAGATCGTGAAGCGGTTCCAGCTGGTTTTGAAACCTTCAAGTTAACCTTAAAAGGTCTGAAAGGCGGTCACTCCGGCGGTGAAATCCACGTTGGCCTGGGTAATGCCAACAAACTGCTGGTGCGCTTCCTGGCGGGTCATGCAGAAGAACTGGACCTGCGCCTTATCGATTTCAACGGCGGCACACTGCGTAACGCCATCCCGCGTGAAGCCTTTGCGACCATTGCTGTCGCAGCTGATAAAGTCGACGCACTGAAATCTCTGGTGAATACCTATCAGGAGATCCTGAAAAACGAGCTGGCAGAGAAAGAAAAAAATCTGGCCTTGTTGCTGGACTCTGTTGCGAACGATAAAGCTGCCCTGATTGCGAAATCTCGCGATACCTTTATTCGTCTGCTGAACGCCACCCCGAACGGTGTGATTCGCAACTCCGATGTAGCCAAAGGCGTGGTTGAAACCTCCCTGAACGTCGGTGTGGTGACCATGACTGACAATAACGTAGAAATTCACTGCCTGATCCGTTCACTGATCGACAGCGGTAAAGACTACGTGGTGAGCATGCTGGATTCGCTGGGTAAACTGGCTGGCGCGAAAACCGAAGCGAAAGGCGCATATCCTGGCTGGCAGCCGGACGCTAATTCTCCGGTGATGCATCTGGTACGTGAAACCTATCAGCGCCTGTTCAACAAGACGCCGAACATCCAGATTATCCACGCGGGCCTGGAATGTGGTCTGTTCAAAAAACCGTATCCGGAAATGGACATGGTTTCTATCGGGCCAACAATCACCGGTCCACACTCTCCGGATGAGCAAGTTCACATCGAAAGCGTAGGTCATTACTGGACACTGCTGACTGAACTGCTGAAAGAAATTCCGGCGAAGTAATTATTTGATTTGCTGCCGGATGGCGTTTAATCGCCTTCCGGCAGTTTCATCCTTCATTATCCTTCGATAAAAGCCATCCCTGTAAATGTCCGTCGCGGGTTGCCACGTTCAATCTGGTGATGGAACATTCGCCGCTGTGATTTCAGCACCGCGCTATTTTCCTGTTGCTGTTGCTCCAGCTTCCAGGCAATCAGCAATCGCGCCAGCCGTTTGTTAGCATGCTGGCTGCGCTCTGACTGAACCTTCACGCTAATACCGGATGCCAGATGCGTGGCGCGTACCGCCGAGTCGGTTTTATTGACATGTTGACCGCCCGGCCCCGACGAACGCAGCGTCTCATACCGGATCGCATCGGATTGCTCCTGCTCATCAGCGGTAAAACGCCCAATGCCCAGAAACCAGTTTTTGCGCCCATGATGAGGCCGATACGGGCTCGGGCAAATCCACTGAATGGTGCCACACCAGCTTTCGCTTAACGCCCATGCGTTGTCGCCATCCAGAGAAATCAGCGCCGAACGCAGCGTGTCAGAATAGCGGCCCGATTCTGTTTCCAGCACCGTTACAGCAACGTCTTGTCGGGCAGCTTCTTTAATCAGCCTGTCCAGCGCCTTTTTCACTGCGAGACAACATTCTTCCGGCCCCTGAGCTGAGGAGAGTTGTAGCAAGATCATCCTTTTTTCCCTCCACTGTTTTTGAGCGTTAGCACCGGACGCAGCCGCGCGACAGGAATAATTAACCCAGCCTGCACCAGACATTGCACCACGCTTTCAGCCGATTTATAGGCTTGTGGCGCTTCTTCAAAGATGAGTTGTTTATCGCGACAAATTACCCGACTGCCAAGTTCAGTACGCGAGAGTTGCGTCGCCGTGTATTTCGCTGCCAGACGCCCTTTACACTCGGTGCGCCCCCATTTACGCCCTGCCCCATGCGCCAGCGAGTGAAGCGTTTTTTCATTCGCAACAGGCTGTACAAGCCAGGAGTAATCACCGCGTGAACCGGGAATAATCACCAGACCGTTGTCATCCGGCGTGGCACCTTTACGATGCAACCAGCCCTGTTGATCGCCGATTTGACACACGCTAACAAAGTTATGCGCCACATCCAGAACCGGACTTCCGATAGCCTTAACTTGTTGCATTATGCGTAAAGCGATCAGCTGGCGATTAATACGCGCAAACGCCAGCGCATCGTCATGTTCCGCAATATACCGTAGCGCGTCGTCACTGCCTTCAGGCAAACCATGATGCGAAAACGAGGCAATATGCCGCTGTAAAATAGACTGCCCCAACCCCCGCGAGCCGCTATGAACCAACAGTTGCAGATGTTGTGCATCCAGACCTGCCAGTGCAAACAGTTCAGCGTCGATGATTTGATCAACTTGTTGCAGTTCAGCGAAATGATTGCCGCCACCGATAGAGCCAAGCGAGCTGCGCCACGGATGCTGTGCAAATGCTGACGGCAGGTTTTCCTCCAGCCAGCTTTCTTCAGCAACGTCATCCAAAGCTGATAATCGCTTTTCAAACTTATCGGCGTTGTATTTGCGCGCGAGAATATCTGTTTGCCATAGCGCCATGCCACAGCCGATATCATTGCCGACCAGTGCCGGGTAAAAACGGCCTGCGGAGAAGAACGCTGCGCCAATCGGGTAGCCGCGTCCGGGGTGTAAATCTGGCATCCCCACTACGCGCTGCATGTTGGGTAAATTTGCCGTGGTGTGTAATTGTTGGATCGCTAAACTCTCGATCCACAGGTCATCAGATGCGATGGTAAATACCGCATCGGATAAGGGACGAATATATTTGCCCATGTACCATTCCGTAAATAGACTCGTCATACTTCAAGTTGCATGTGCTGCGACTCGAATTATTGAGAGTAACAATTAAAAAATCAGGAAATGGCAGACGAATCCAGGGCAAGAAAAAAAGAATTAATCCTGGAAAGGTCTGCAAAGAGTCATTGATAAAGGATTTGTCATGATTTACCTCCTTGCAGTTTGTGGAATAAGAAAACGCGCACATACTAGGCGGGCGTTATTTTCATTGCAAGCTGGATTTAATGTTGCGGTTTATATTGCATATAAAAATTAGTAAACCACGCTCCCCGGCATTCAACGTGCTGCTGCTTAACTGTCTGAAAACCATAACGTTCAAAAAAGGGTTTTGCGGTTATGCTGGCATCTACCGTAAGTTCGGATTCAGACTTAATAAATGGTTTTAACAAGGCGCTGGCAACCCCGCGGCGGGTGTATTCAGGGTCAACAAATAACATATCGATATAATGTTCAATGCGGGAAATAAAACCAACAGGTTGTGCATTAATGACAGCAACCCGCACTTGTGATTTCGCGAGTTTCTCCTTCCAGCGAGATTCGTCAATCTGCGCCCAGGCGGCAATTTGTTGTGGAGAATAATGCTGACTGGCGGTCATCGTAACCGCTCTAATGAAAATAGCGCATAGTTGCTGAAAATCGCCAGGCTGATAGTTTTTTATTTGTATGTTATTCATAATCCCAGCACCAGTTGTCTTTCCATTTGAGGGTCAAGCAACGTCACATGCAGCCCCACCAGTCGCACACCGCGCCCACCGCGGCGTTCATCCCAGGTTTTACGCGCGGTGGCGATTAGATCAGCTTTATTCAGCCGCGGCCAGACGTGCTCCTGGGTGGTTTGCTGAAAATCGTCGAACTTTAATTTCACCCCCTGGCGAGCAATCAGTAAATCAGGTTTTACCTTTGCCAGACGGCGTTCAAGTTCCGGATACAGCCGCTCGATAATCGCTTCACATTCAGACCAGTGATGAATATCTTCCGCCATCGTGCGTTCCACGCCGACGGATTTTCGCAACCGTTCGCTGTTAACATCGCGTTCGTCAATCCCCTGACTACGCTCCCACAAAATGCGGCCAAATTTGCCAAAGCGTTTAAGCAGAATCACCAGATCACACTTTTGTACATCACCGCAGGTCCGCATCCCCATCGCTTCCAGTTTTGCCGCCGAGACTTTGCCGACGCCGGGGATTTTTGCCAGTGGTAAGGTTTGTAAAAATGCCGGAACTTCTGCCGGCGTAATCACAAACTGGCCGTTGGGTTTATTCATGTCGGAGGCGATTTTGGCGAGAAACTTTACTGGTGCCACGCCCGCAGACGCTGTCAGTTGCAGCTCGCTGAAAATCGTCTGGCGGATTTCCTGGGCGATGAGGGTCGCAGAACCGTGGCAATGGACGCTATCGGTGACATCGAGATAAGCCTCATCCAGTGACAACGGTTCAATGCGCGAGGTGTAGCGCGAGAAGATTTCACGGATATGATTTGAGGCTTCTTTGTAGGCGTCAAAGCGCCCCGGAAGCAAGGTGAGATGTGGGCATAATTTGAGCGCCATCCCAGTAGGCATAGCGCTACGTACGCCAAATTTACGCGCGGGATAATTGGCGGTGCTGATCACCCCCCGACGTTCGCGGCTGCCGCCAATAGCAATAGGGATATCGCGCAGGGCGGGATTGTCGCGCATCTCCACCGCTGCGAAAAAGCAGTCCATATCCACATGAATGATTTTACGCATTGCTCACCTCTCAACACTGGTAAAGTATACAGTGATTTCAGGGTTTGAGAAATGCGTAAAGATTCAGCATCTAGCGCGTTCGCTGTGAAAGCACATGCTGCTTATCCAGCTTTTGCACCAGCGGCTGCACCACTTTATCCCCATGCTGACCAAAGTATTGATACAGCGTATCGGACGCACTTTTGGTCAGCACCATAATCTCAATGCGCCGGTTGCCCGCGCTTTGCGGATTTTTCGCGTCCAGCAGCATCTGGTCCGCCATTGCGCTCACCTGCATCACTTTATCTTCCGGCATTCCGGCCTCTTCCAGCACCCGACGAGCCGAAAGCGCGCGATCGCCCGAAAGGTTCCAGTTGTTGTAGATATTGTTTTTGTAGGCCATCGCATCGGTATGCCCGGTAATAATAATTTTGTTATCGAGCGAGTCGAAAACTGGCGCGAGCTCCACCAGCAGCCTTTTAAAGAACGGCATAATCTGCGCGCTGCCGCGTTCGAACATATTGCGATTCTGGTCGTCTTTAATCAGCACGCGTAATCCCTGCGGGACAATCTCCATCTCCAGATTCGCTTCCATATGCGCATCACGGGCAATGGTGTTGATACTGGTTGCCAGCTCGCCAAGCTCGGTGGCGGATTTCTTCTTCAGCAGCACCGTTTTCTCATTGACGTCACGCGCTTTTTTCTCCGTCTCTTCCGGCACCGCCACGGTGGCAGGTTTTGGCGGATGAGACGGGCTAATTTTATTTAACGGCGACAGCCCGCCACCGTTAAAAATCGACTGCCCGTGCAGCGCGGCGATAATGCTTTCACGCTCGGATTTACTGACGCTGTTGACAATCAACTTTATTGTCGTCACCAAAGGGGCCGAGCGTATCTCCGAGGTTTCTGCCCGCTTTACCCTGGACGCGATGCCCGGCAAACAGATGGCGATTGACGCCGATCTTAACGCCGGATTGATCAATCAGGCGCAGGCGCAGACCCGGCGTAAAGATGTTGCCAGCGAGGCCGATTTCTACGGCGCGATGGACGGGGCGTCGAAGTTTGTGCGCGGGGATGCCATCGCCGGGATGATGATTCTGGCGATCAACCTGATCGGCGGCGTCTGTATCGGGATCTTCAAATACAAGCTGAGCGCCGATGCCGCCTTCCAGCAGTATGTGCTGATGACCATCGGCGACGGCCTGGTGGCGCAGATCCCTTCCCTGCTGCTCTCCACCGCGGCGGCGATTATTGTCACCCGCGTCAGCGATAACGGCGATATCGCCCATGACGTGCGCCACCAGCTGCTGGCAAGCCCGTCGGTGTTCTACACCGCTACCGGAATTATGTTTGTGCTGGCGGTGGTGCCGGGGATGCCGCACCTGCCGTTTTTGCTGTTCAGCGCCCTGCTGGGCTTTACCGGCTGGCGGATGAGCAAGCAACCGCAGGCGGCGGAGGCGGAAGAGAAAAGTCTCGAAACACTGACCCGAACCATCACCGAAACCAGCGAGCAACAGGTCAGTTGGGAAACCATTCCGCTGATCGAGCCCATCAGTTTAAGCCTTGGCTACAAGCTGGTGGCGCTGGTGGACAAAGCGCAGGGCAACCCGCTTACCCAGCGGATTCGCGGCGTGCGGCAGGTGATTTCCGACGGCAACGGCGTGCTGCTGCCGGAGATCCGCATTCGGGAAAACTTCCGCCTCAAGCCGAGCCAGTACGCCATTTTCATCAACGGCATAAAGGCTGATGAAGCGGATATTCCGGCGGATAAACTGATGGCGCTACCCTCCAGCGAAACCTACGGCGAGATTGACGGCGTGCTGGGGAACGACCCGGCGTACGGGATGCCGGTGACCTGGATCCAGCCCGCGCAGAAAGCGAAGGCGCTGAATATGGGGTATCAGGTGATCGACAGCGCCAGCGTGATTGCTACCCATGTGAACAAGATTGTGCGCAGCTATATTCCTGATTTGTTTAACTATGACGATATTACGCAGTTGCATAACCGTTTGGCGTCGATGGCACCGCGCCTGGCGGAGGATTTAAGCGCGGCGCTCAATTACAGCCAGTTGCTGAAAGTGTATCGCGCGCTGCTGACTGAAGGCGTTTCCCTGCGCGATATCGTCACTATCGCCACCGTGCTGGTCGCCAGTAGCACAGTGACCAAAGATCATATTCTGCTGGCGGCCGATGTGCGCCTGGCGCTGCGGCGCAGCATTACCCATCCGTTCGTTCGCAAGCAGGAGCTGACGGTGTATACGCTGAATAATGAGCTGGAAAATCTGCTGACCAACGTGGTGAATCAGGCGCAACAGGGCGGCAAAGTGATGCTTGATAGCGTGCCAGTGGACCCGAATATGCTTAACCAGTTCCAGAGTACGATGCCGCAGGTAAAAGAGCAGATGAAAGCGGCGGGGAAAGATCCGGTGCTGCTGGTGCCGCCGCAGTTGCGTCCTTTGCTGGCGCGTTATGCAAGGTTGTTTGCGCCGGGGCTGCATGTGCTGTCGTATAACGAAGTGCCGGATGAGCTGGAGTTGAAGATTATGGGGGCGTTGAGTTGATGGGGGATTCTTTTCCATGCTTTGCAGCACCTGACACCATTAATTGACGTCACACTGCAAAGAGACTACGATGACACCATACAATGACGTCATGGATTGATAGTATGATTAAGGTCAGCGCGCTAGGTTCTCGTCATAGAAAAACATTCGACGATGTAATGACGGAGCCGCCAAAATCTGGAATTAAATGGGATGATGTTGTTGCACTCATTAAAGCTGTGGGTGGAACAATAAAAAATAACAACGGCTCCAGACGAAAATTTCAGATTGGAACGACCAAATTCAGCACACATGAGCCACATCCAAAGAATGTGATGGATAAAGGCGCAGTAGCAGGTCTTAAGGAGTGGTTTGTTAACTGTGTAGGGGTAGATTATGAATAAAGCATCGAACATTATCACAATTAAAGGTCAACCAGCCGCAGTGACATTTGAAGCCGATATCAACGCATTTCGCGGCAAGTTCCTCAATGTAAACGGTTATTGTGACTTTGTAGCCACAAGTATTGAGGCATTATATCGTGAAGGCGAAAGCGCGCTGGATGAGTGGATGGCGGATTGTGAAGAGGACGGTATTGCCCCTTTTCGTGAAGAAGAAGAGCAAAAACGCCTGACGCTTCGTGTTCCTCATCACATTGATTCGCGGCTGACCATCGTCGCCAGACAACATTCCATTTCAAAAAACCAGCTCATTGTTGATGTCTTAGAACGTGAGTTTTCAGCCCAGATGTAAACAGGTCGGATGCCGCGTGGCATCCGACCTTTTGCCAGTTCGTCAATATTACCCATTTACAAAATCGTCTCCTCCGTCAAAATCCGCCGCGCGCCTAAAAAGTGATCCTGCCAGAAAGGTTCAGCTAACCGACTTACCCGAATGGTTTCCCCGGTGCGCGGTGACTCAATAAACTGACCGTCGCCCAGATACACCCCCATATGGTCGGCAATCTCGCGGCTGTGGATATGGAAAAATAGCAAATCTCCCCGGCGCAGGTCGTTATTCGCCACAATGGTTGCCCGGCGATAGTGATACATCTCATTAGCCGTGCGTGGGAGTTTCGCCTCAAGGATCTTGTTGTAGGCATAAAAAACTAACCCGCTACAGTCGAAGCCTTGATCGGGCCGCGTACCGCCCCAGACGTAAGGCTTGCCAAGCTGTTGCTCCAGACGGTGAATCGCTACTTCGGTGATGTTATGCAGATGGTCGCTGCTTAAGAAATGGTTGTTTTCCGCCAGCGCCTGCCAGCGTCTGTCACTCGCCTTGAGCGGCGCAGGAAACCATTCTGGATGCTGTTTTATCTGTTCGCGGTTGTGCTGGCGTAGCGCCCTTCTGCTTTCGGTATTGCCTTCCACAATATAGCTGGCCTGTTTTTTCAGATGGGTTTGGTACTGTTTTAATAAACGCGCACGATTTTGCATCCGCTGGCGGGCGGCGTAGCTGAAAGTGATATGTGATGTGGTGGCGCTGGCAAATGAAGAAAACGGCAAGCAAAGCAACAGTAATCCCGACAACACAAAAGAGGGAATCGACGGCAAGGACATACTCAATAATGGCTGATCATGCATTGATGTTGCAGTGTATCCCGGCCCGTACCTGAACAAACTTAATAAACCATTATTATAAAATTAATAAATATATTTCAGTTAATTATGTAAAAACATCCGTTTATTAAATTACTCATGGATTGTCGCTGTTGCTCATTTGAGCTACAATTCAAGCTGAATAAATATACAGCACAGGAGATACCCCAATGGCTGCTAACGCATTTGTTCGCGCCCGAATCGATGAAGATCTGAAGAATCAGGCGGCGGACGTACTGGCCGGGATGGGGCTGACCATCTCTGACCTGGTTCGCATAACCCTCACAAAGGTCGCGCGTGAAAAGGCATTGCCGTTTGATTTACGCGAGCCTAATCAATTAACCATTCAATCAATCAAAAACAGCGAAGCTGGCGTTGATGTTCATAAGGCCAAAGACGCCGATGATTTATTTGATAAATTAGGAATTTAAATATGATTCAAAGGGATATTGAATACTCGGGACAATTTTCAAAGGATGTAAAACTTGCACAAAAGCGTCATAAGGATATGAATAAATTGAAATATCTTATGACGCTTCTTATCAATAATACTTTACCGCTTCCAGCTGTTTATAAAGACCACCCGCTGCAAGGTTCATGGAAAGGTTATCGCGATGCTCATGTCGAACCGGACTGGATCCTGATTTACAAACTTACCGATAAACTTTTACGATTTGAGAGAACTGGAACTCACGCGGCGCTCTTTGGGTAAAGCCCGCTTCCGATGAAATTTGTAAACCCTGCGCCGACAGGCTTGCGTAAAACTCTTTTGGTGATAATGTGAGCCTTCCAAATCCAGACTATTCCGATTTGGGATCCATTTTGCCGTCCTGGCGTGTGTAACCGTTTTATCAAGGAATAAGCAGTATGCGTAAAATCGCATTAATTCTTGCGATGTTGTTGATCCCGTGCGTTTCGTTTGCCGGTTTGCTGGGCAGCAGTAGCTCGACCACGCCAGTGAGCAAAGAGTATAAGCAGCAGTTGATGGGATCCCCTGTCTACATCCAGATCTTCAAGGAAGAACGTACGCTCGATCTCTACGTCAAAATGGGCGAGCAATATCAGCTGCTCGACAGTTATAAAATCTGTAAATATTCCGGCGGATTAGGGCCAAAACAGCGTCAGGGTGATTTCAAAAGCCCGGAAGGGTTTTATAGCGTCCAGCGTAATCAGTTAAAACCAGACAGCCGTTACTACAAAGCGATTAATATTGGTTTCCCCAATGCCTATGACCGTGCGCATGGTTATGAAGGGAAATATCTGATGATCCACGGCGATTGTGTTTCCATCGGCTGCTACGCAATGACCAATCAGGGTATTGATGAGATCTTCCAGTTCGTTACTGGTGCGCTGGTGTTTGGTCAGCCGAGCGTGCAAGTGAGTATTTACCCGTTCCGCATGACCGACGCCAATATGAAGCGCCATAAGTATTCCAACTTTAAGGACTTCTGGGAGCAACTGAAACCGGGCTACGACTACTTTGAGCAAACCCGTAAGCCACCGACCGTTTCTGTGGTCAATGGCCGTTACGTGGTCAGCAAGCCGTTAAGCCACGAAGTTGTGCAGCCACAACTGGCATCAAACTACACGCTCCCCGAGGCAAAATAAGCGCCATTCGCCTGGCATAATCTTTTGCCAGGTTTCATTGCCCGTCAGCGGCTGTGTTGCAATCACCGTGACCACATCATTCGGTGTGGTCTGCGAGCTGAAGTCGATTTCCACATCCTGATCCAGCAACGTTGCCACGCCAAACGGCGCGCGGCGGGTGATCCAGTGTAAATTAGTCGAGCAATACGCCATTACATAGCGCCCGTCAGAAAGCAGCATATTGAAAACGCCCTTCTGCCGCAGTTCATCCGCCAGTGAGGCGATATATTTAAACACTGCCGCCATGTTGCCCGGTGTACGCGGGTAACGCTGCGTTAATTTATGCAGCAGCCAGCAGAAGGCTTTTTCGCTGTCGGTTTCGCCTACCGGGCGGAAGTTGCCGGTTTCCAGTAATTTGTAGCCCGTCAGTTGTCCGTTATGGGCATAAGTCCAGTTACGCCCCCATAACTCGCGGGTAAATGGGTGAGTATTTTCCAGCGCCACCTCGCCCCGATTAGCCTGGCGAATATGAGCCACCACCGAACAGGATTTTATCGGGTAGTCCTGGACAAGTTTGGCGATGGGGGAATTAAAGCTGGGTTGTGGATCTTTAAATGTGCGACAGCCTTTACCTTCGTAAAAGGTAATGCCCCAGCCATCTTTATGTGGCCCGGTTCCACCACCACGCTGTACAAGTCCGGTGAAACTAAAGCAGATATCGGTAGGGACGTTGGCGCTCATCCCGAGCAATTCGCACATGGGTAACCTCCACAACAGCGGGAGCGCATGGCCCCCGGCGAAGATTGATTTAAGAATTTTCAGGTCGGATGCGGCGTAAACGAATTATTCGGCCTACGGTTCGGGTACAGATTTGTAGGCATGATAAGACGCGTCAGCATCGCATCAGGCATCAGCGCACAAGTGCCGGATGCGGCGTAAACGCCTTATCCGGCCTACGCCAGACTTACTTAACCATCTCTTTTTCAATTAACTGGATCAGGATATGGATCACTTTAATGTGAATCTCCTGAATGCGGTCGGCATAACCAAAGTGCGGTACGCGAATTTCGATATCCGCCGTGCCAGCCATTTTGCCGCCGTCTTTACCGGTCAGGGTGATCACTTTCATCCCCTTCTCACGCGCCGCTGCGATCGCTTTGATCACGTTTGCAGAGTTACCGGAGGTGGAGATCCCCAGCAGTACATCGCCTTCGCGACCTACCGCTTCAACGTAGCGGGAGAAAATATCATTGAAACCGAAATCATTACCGACGCAGGAAATATGACTAACGTCAGAAATAGCAATCGCCGGGTAGCCCGGACGGTTTTCACGGTAGCGACCGGTCAACTCTTCGGCAAAGTGCATAGCGTCGCAATGGGAACCGCCGTTGCCGCAGGAAAGCACTTTGCCACCGGCTTTAAAGCTGTCTGCTAACAGGACCGCCGCGCGCTGAATGGCGTGAATATTGGCGTCATCTTTTAAAAAGTTAGCCAGCGTTTCCGCCGCTTCGTTCAGTTCGTTACGAATAAGATCCTGGTACATGAGGATATCCTTCAGCATAAATGTAATAGACAAAATGCAGTGTACCGGATACCGCCAAAAGCGAGAAGTACGGGCAGGTGCTATGACCAGGACTTTTTGACCTGAAGTGCGGATAAAAACAGCAACAATGTGAGCTTTGTTGTAATTATATTGTAAACACATTGCTAAATGTTTTTACATCCACTACAACCATATCATCACAAGTGGTCAGACCTCCTACAAGTAAGGGGCTTTTCGTTATGATGATTTTGAGTATTCTCGCTACGGTTGTCCTGCTCGGCGCGTTGTTCTATCACCGCGTGAGCTTATTTATCAGCAGTCTGATTTTGCTCGCCTGGACAGCCGCCCTCGGCGTTGCTGGTCTGTGGTCGGCGTGGGTACTGGTGCCTCTGGCCATTATCCTCGTGCCATTTAACTTTGCGCCTATGCGTAAGTCGATGATTTCCGCGCCGGTATTTCGCGGTTTCCGTAAGGTGATGCCGCCGATGTCGCGCACTGAGAAAGAAGCGATTGATGCGGGCACCACCTGGTGGGAGGGCGACTTGTTCCAGGGCAAGCCGGACTGGAAAAAGCTGCATAACTATCCGCAGCCGCGCCTGACCGCCGAAGAGCAAGCGTTTCTCGACGGCCCGGTAGAAGAAGCCTGCCGGATGGCGAATGATTTCCAGATCACCCATGAGCTGGCGGATCTGCCGCCGGAGTTGTGGGCGTACCTTAAAGAGCATCGCTTCTTCGCGATGATTATCAAAAAAGAGTACGGCGGACTGGAGTTCTCAGCTTATGCCCAGTCTCGCGTGCTGCAAAAACTCTCCGGCGTGAGCGGGATCCTGGCGATTACCGTCGGCGTGCCAAACTCATTAGGCCCGGGCGAACTGTTGCAACATTACGGCACTGACGAGCAGAAAGATCACTATCTGCCGCGTCTGGCGCGTGGTCAGGAGATCCCCTGCTTTGCACTGACCAGCCCGGAAGCGGGTTCCGATGCGGGCGCGATTCCGGACACCGGGATTGTCTGCATGGGCGAATGGCAGGGCCAGCAGGTGCTGGGGATGCGTCTGACCTGGAACAAACGCTACATTACGCTGGCACCGATTGCGACTGTGCTTGGGCTGGCGTTTAAACTCTCCGACCCGGAAAAGCTGCTGGGTGGCGCAGAAGATTTAGGTATTACCTGTGCGCTGATCCCGACCACCACGCCGGGCGTGGAAATTGGTCGTCGCCACTTCCCGCTGAACGTACCGTTCCAGAACGGACCGACGCGCGGTAAAGATGTCTTCGTACCGATCGATTACATCATCGGTGGGCCGAAAATGGCCGGGCAAGGCTGGCGGATGCTGGTGGAGTGCCTCTCGGTAGGCCGCGGCATCACCCTGCCTTCCAACTCAACCGGCGGCGTGAAATCGGTAGCGCTGGCAACGGGCGCGTATGCTCACATTCGCCGTCAGTTCAAAATCTCTATCGGTAAGATGGAAGGGATTGAAGAGCCGCTGGCGCGTATTGCCGGTAATGCCTACGTGATGGATGCTGCGGCATCGCTGATTACCTACGGCATTATGCTCGGCGAAAAACCTGCCGTGCTGTCGGCTATCGTTAAGTATCACTGTACCCACCGCGGGCAGCAGTCGATTATTGATGCGATGGATATCACTGGTGGCAAAGGCATTATGCTCGGGCAAAGCAACTTCCTGGCGCGTGCTTACCAGGGCGCACCGATTGCCATCACCGTTGAAGGGGCTAACATTCTGACCCGCAGCATGATGATCTTCGGACAAGGAGCGATTCGTTGCCATCCGTACGTGCTGGAAGAGATGGAAGCGGCGAAGAACAATGACGTCAACGCGTTCGATAAACTGTTGTTCAAACATATCGGTCACGTCGGTAGCAACAAAGTTCGCAGCTTCTGGCTGGGCCTGACGCGCGGTTTAACCAGCAGCACGCCAACCGGCGATGCCACTAAACGCTACTATCAGCACCTGAACCGCCTGAGCGCCAACCTCGCCCTGCTTTCTGATGTCTCGATGGCAGTGCTGGGCGGTAGCCTGAAACGTCGCGAGCGCATCTCGGCCCGTCTGGGGGATATTTTAAGCCAGCTCTACCTCGCCTCTGCCGTGCTGAAGCGTTATGACGACGAAGGCCGTAATGAAGCCGACCTGCCGCTGGTGCTCTGGGGCGTACAAGATGCGCTGTATCAGGCTGAACAGGCGATGGATGATTTACTGCAAAACTTCCCGAACCGCGTGGTTGCCGGGCTGCTGAATGTGGTGATCTTCCCGACCGGACGTCATTATCTGGCACCTTCTGACAAGCTGGATCATAAAGTGGCGAAGATTTTACAAGTGCCGAACGCCACCCGTTCCCGCATTGGTCGCGGTCAGTACCTGACGCCGAGCGAGCATAATCCGGTTGGCTTGCTGGAAGAGGCGCTGGTGGATGTGATTGCCGCCGACCCAATTCATCAGCGGATCTGTAAAGAGCTGGGTAAAAACCTGCCGTTTACCCGTCTGGATGAACTGGCGCACAACGCGCTGGCGAAGGGGCTGATTGATAAAGATGAAGCCGCTATTCTGGTGAAAGCTGAAGAAAGCCGTCTGCGCAGTATTAACGTTGATGACTTTGATCCGGAAGAGCTGGCGACGAAGCCGGTAAAGTTGCCGGAGAAAGTGCGGAAAGTTGAAGCCGCGTAATTGAATAACGGAGCCGAAAGGCTCCGTTTCTTTATCCGCTAATTATTTAAAATTAAAGCCATCCGGATGGTTTTCCAGGCTGCCGGTCAACGCCGCGAACAGCACCGTTTTACCATCAATCGAAAGCGCATCGTTCACATTCAGCCAGGTGAGTTTCTCTTGCGACGTTTTCTCATCAATAGTCGAGAACAGCCCCGTCATCTGATTAGATTTCTCGGACCACATCACAGCGATACGTTGCGAGCCACAGTCATGCGGTTTGCACGCGCTCATCACCTGATACGTCTCATCTCCCAACGTTACGGTTTGTGCGGGAGTATAAGTACCGCCTTTCATCACCCAGGCAGGCAGCTTATGCCCTTGTACCATCTGATTAAATGCAGCTTTGGTGGTTTCGCCCTTTGCAAGGCTGCTAATGGTTAAATCATCCTGCGCCATTGCACTGGTGGCGATGACCAGAGCGGCGACTGTCGTTATTGCCTTAAACATCATTCCTCCCGAGCTTATCCTGCCCATGTTATTAACCTTCTAAAGCCTGGCGATAACACGATAATTTGCAAATCAGATATTTCCAATATCAGCATTTGTTATCAATTTATTCTGCGCTAAGGCAACTGCCTGATAAGGTGTTAAAGTTATAAAACCCTTCGCATAAAGGAGTTGTACACCGTGCCTGGTTTGAAGATTACGCTTTTGCAGCAACCACTGGTGTGGATGGATGGCCCTGCCAACCTGCGTCATTTTGATCGTCAACTGGAAGGTATTACCGGGCGCGATGTGATCGTTCTACCGGAGATGTTTACCAGCGGCTTTGCCATGGAAGCGGCAGCTTCGTCGCTAGCACAAGATGACGTAGTGAACTGGATGACAGCTAAGGCGCAGCAGTGCAATGCGCTGATTGCAGGCAGTGTTGCATTACAAACGGAGTCTGGTTCGGTTAACCGCTTTTTGCTGGTTGAGCCGGGCGGCACGGTACATTTTTATGATAAGCGTCATCTGTTCCGCATGGCAGATGAGCATCTACATTATAAAGCGGGCAATGCGCGAGTGATTGTGGAATGGCGCGGCTGGCGTATTTTGCCGTTGGTGTGCTACGACTTACGTTTTCCGGTGTGGTCGCGCAATCTCAACGATTATGACCTCGCCATCTACGTTGCCAACTGGCCTGCTCCGCGCTCTCTGCACTGGCAGGCATTGCTGACGGCCCGCGCGATTGAGAATCAGGCGTATGTGGCGGGATGCAATCGCGTCGGCAGCGATGGCAACGGCTGCCATTATCGCGGTGACAGCCGGGTGATTAATCCACAAGGCGAGATTATCGCTACTGCCGACGCGCATCAGGCAACGCGCATTGATGCGGAGCTGTCGATGATGGCATTGCGGGAATATAGAGAAAAGTTTCCGGCATGGCAGGATGCGGATGAGTTTAGGTTGCGGTGAGTGGGGGTTGTGTTTAAGGCTGGGGGAGAGTCGGGGTAAGACTATGAAAGCCCGCTCTCCGCAAGGACTGACGCCAGATAGTTTCTGTCCATAGCTGCTTTTCGCATCTTACGTCTTAACCCTGCCTTGAATATGGATAAGTCTTCTGTACCGGTGTTAATCCCCCGTAATGAGCAGTTTACAACCAACGCCGGGGAAATCAGAGTTGATGAAGTGCTGCCCTCTGATGCTAAAAAGGAGGAGCCGCCTCCCTGTACCTTCACCCTCTGCCGGGATATCTGGCTGCTGCCCGTTCGCCTGGAGCAGATTGAAAACCGCAGTACGACCCGTAATGGTGTTATCAACATCACCTTTTCGGTCGCACCGGGAACGGACTTCCGCACGCTGGATCTGAACAAACTTCGCTTCTGGCTCGGCAATGACGACAACTATACCCGTGACCAGCTTTATTTATGGTTCTGCGAATACTTGCAGGGTGCCGACCTGACTGTGGGTGAACAGCATATTCGCCTGCCTGAGTTTATGCTAAAAGCTGTCGGTTTTGAGCCGCAGGATGCCATGCTGCCCTGGCCGAAAAACGTCCACAGCGGCTACCGGATCCTTCAGGAGTATTTCTGTTACCCCGATGCGTTTCTCTTTTTTGATCTTTGTGGTTGTCCGGCTTTGCCTGACGGATTGCAGGCGGAATTCTTTACCCTGCAACTGCGTTTTTCGCGCCCTTTGCCCGTGGACATCCGGCTGCGCCGCGATTCCCTGCGCCTGTATTGCGCACCTGCCATTAATTTATTTATCCACCATGCAGAAGCCATCACGCTGGACAACCGGCGGGCAGACTATCCGCTGGTTCCCAGCCGCCATTACCCACAACATTACGATGTATTTTCCGTTAACAGTGTGGTGAGCCAGGTCCAGGATATGTTCAGGAAAAAAGATCTGGGGCGTCCTGTTTCGACGCAGGCCGCGCGCCAGTGGCCAGCCTTTGAAAGTTTCAGCCATCAGATGGAATACAGCCGGAAGCGGGAAGTGGTGTACTGGCATCACAGGACCAAAACATCCCTGTTCCATCGCGGCTTTGATCATACCCTTGCCTTTATACATGCTGATGGCAGTTATCCGTCAGACGAATCTCTGCTCAGTAATGAAGTGGTTTCGGTATCGCTGACCTGTACCAACCGTGAGCTTCCGTCACAAATTCGTTCCGGCGATATCACCGGCACAACCGGTAAAAATGCGGCTGTTGCTTCATTTCGCAACATTACCCGCCCGACGCAACCACTCTGGCCGGTCATTGATGGCAGCCTGCACTGGTCCCTACTCTCCGCCATGAACCTGAATTATCTGTCATTACTGGATACGGACGCGCTGAAGCAGGTCATCGCCAACTTTGATCGCCACGCAATCCATCATCCGCAGACGGCACGGCTGTCACAACAAAAGCTGGATGCCATTGAGCGTCTGGAGACCCGCCCCGTTGATCGCCTGTTTACGGGTATTCCCGTCCGGGGACTGGCCTCCACGCTGTATCTGCACCCGGAGCCGTTTGTCTGTGAAGGGGAAATGTATCTGCTCGGTACGGTGCTTTCGCATTTTCTGTCGCTGTACGCCAGCGTTAACTCATTCCACATGCTGACCGTTGTGAACACAGAAAGCCAGGAGACATGGAAATGGACGGAAAGAATCGGGCAGCATCCTCTTATCTGAGTCCGGGAAATCCCCCGGCAGATAAAGAGCAGAATGATCCGCTGGCACAGGTTTTCCATAATGCCTGCTCTTACAATTTTTTTGCGATGGCGGAGCTGTTGCACCGCCTGGCAAAGGGTGAAAAGGGGACGCCAGAATTATCCCTGCGTGACGATCCGGCACAGGAAACCCTGCGTTTCAGCGCCGATGCCAGCCTTGCCTTCCCGTGCAGTGATATCAGTGCGCTGAAACGGGATACGTCAGGGGCATTCAGGATGACCACCACCTTTATGGGGTTACAGGGGAGCCAGTCGCCTCTCCCCGGTTATTACCTCGATCACCTGGCCTGGAAAGCGGTACATGAACAAAGTCCGGTAGGTGATTTTCTGGATATGTTCAGCCACCGCCTGACCCAGTTTGTCTGGCATATCTGGCGTAAGTACCGCTATCACATCAGTTTTCGTAACGGCGGTGTGGATGCGTTCTCGCAGCGCATGTACTCCCTTGTCGGGCTGGGCCACCGCCAGCTTCGCGATAAGCTGGCGATTAATCACAGCAAAATGCTGGCGTATTCCGGGATCCTGGCAAATCCGGGACGATCCCCGGAAATAATCTGTGGCCTGGTGTCCCACTGCTTTGATTTGTCAGAAGTGACGCTGCAAAACTGGCAACGTCGCAAGGTGGATATTGAACCGGATCAGCAAAATAGTCTGGGGAGCTATTCTCTTAAAAATGGCGAAAAACTGGCGGGAAGATCGGTACTGGGCAACTTTGTTCTGGGTACACGAGTGCCCGATCTCAGCGGAAAATTCCAGCTCAGTATTACCAGCCTGACCCGAAAACAGTTCCTCTCTTTTCTGCCGTCCGGCGAAAACTTCCTGCCACTGACGATGTTCGTGTCCTTCATCCTGCGCGATCAGCTTGCCTGGGACTTACATCTGGGGCTGGCGCCGGAGCAGGTGGGCGCAATGCGCCTGGGCGATAACAAAAGTGCGCTGCTGGGCTGGACCAGCTTCCTCGGCACACCGGAAGAACGACCCTCAGTCACCATCAGGGTACGGTCGTAAATTATGATAATCACGGAGCAGAATATGCCGGAAGAGAAACTACAGACGCTTTCATTGCAGGTCATTAACGGCAGTGAGCTGGAAAGCGGACGGGCGGCGCGCTGTCTGTTCACACAGCAGGGAAATGTCGGCCATGGCCCCGAATGCCACTGGTCGGTACAGGATCGTCAGCAGAGCATTCCGGCCCAGGCTTTTACCGTTATCCTGCACGATGGCACATTTTGTCTGCGCCCGCAGACGGCACAACTGTGGCTGAATCAGGCAAAAGTCACAGCAACATCAGACCTAATACAGTTGCGCCAGGGCGATGAGATCCAGATCGGACGGCTGATGGTGAGGGTTCATCTGAACCGGGGAGATATTCCCCATTACGATGAGGAAATGGCCACTCCCGAAACCATCGTTACCAATCGCGATATGCTCACGGATACGCCACCGCGCTCGACGTAATGTTTGCCGAAGGTAAAAGCCCGGTACATCTGGCGGCTCCCGCCGCCGTCAGTGAAAGCCTGCGCAATGTCCGCCACCACGAAGAAGCTAACCGGGCAGCGATTGTGGAGTCGCTTCGTGTCCTGCTGGATGCTTTCTCACCACAAAATCTGCTGCGCCGCTTTGTGCAGTACCGCCGCAGCCATGAACTGCGCCAGCCGCTGGATGATGCCGGAGCATGGCAAATGTACAGCCATTATTACGAAGAACTGGCCTCCGATCGCCAGCAGGGGTTTGAGATGCTGTTTAACGAGGTCTACGCCCAGGTCTATGACCGGGTGCTTCGTGAAAAACAGCGGGAGCCGGAAGCATGAACAGGAAGGCGTTTCTGGCCTGCGTGCTGATGTGCGTCATATTAACCGGCTGCGAAACGGCGAAAAAAATCAGTGAGGTGATCAAAAACCCGGATATCCAGGTCGGGAGCCTGAAGGAGCAACCTTCGGAAATAACCGTCACCCTGCTGACCGAACCGGACACCAATACCAATGCGGAAGGTGAATCAGCCGCCGTGGATGTGCAACTGGTGTACCTGACTGACGACTCAAAATTGCTGGCAGCCGACTATGACCAGATAGCCAGTACGCCGCTACCGGATGTGCTGGGTAAAAACTATATCGACCACCAGGATTTCAACCTGTTGCCGGACACCATCAAAACCCTGCCGCCGGTAAAGCTGGATGAGAAAACGCAGTTTATTGGTGTCGTGGCCTATTTCTCCGATGACCAGGCCACTGAATGGAAACAAATCGAGACGGTGGAAGGAACCGGCCACCATTACCGCCTGCTGGTGCATGTACGTCAAAGCAGCATCGAAATGAAAAAAGAGGATGAATAATTATGGCAACCACCCGCAACAAGGTGATGTGGCAGGAAGGGATGCTGATGCGTCCACACCATTTCCAGCAGCAGCAGCGTTACAACGACTACCTGGATAACCAGCGTTTCCGGGCCATGAATGATTTATCCTGGGGATTTACCGAACTCACTCTCAACAATGAACTGCTGGCACAGGGTAAGATCATGATTGACAGCGCGTCAGGCACACTGCCCGACGGCACCGTCTTTTCTATCCCCGACCAGGACGCACTGCCCGATCCGCTGCACCCGCAACATTTTCCGGACGAGAGAAGCCGCAATATCTACCTCGCTCTGCCGGTCGCCAGTGATGTGAGAAATGAAATCAGCGACGGGCGGCGAATCGGGCGTTACCGGCTGAATTATGCCGATGTCCGGGATTTGCATTCAGAAGAAGGTGACACGCGAACACTGACGCTGGGACAACTGACGCCGCGCATTATGAGCGGTGCAGAAGATATGAGCGCCTATATTACGCTCCCGCTTTGCCGTATCAGCGATCGCCATGCCGACGGCTCCCTGACGCTGGATGACGATTTTATCCCCTCCTGCCAGAATATTCAGGTCAGTAAGAAACTGCGTGTTTATCTCAAAGAGGTACAGGGGGCCATTGGCGGACGGGCAAGCGATCTGGCAAACCGCATTGGCTCTCCGGCGCAGAGCGGCATCGCGGATGTGGCGGAATTTATGATGTTGCAGTTACTTAACCGTAACCAGACCCGGTTTACCCATCACGCCCGTCGATCCCAGCTCCACCCGGAAGATTTCTACCTTGATCTTGCCGGGTTGCTGGGTGAACTGATGACCTTTACCGAGCCGTCGCGCCTGCCCTGCCCGCTTGATGTGTATGATCATCATGACCTGACCAAAACATTTAAAACGCTGTTACCGGAAGTCAAACGGGCGCTGCATACCGTACTGTCGCCAAGAGCCGTCAATCTGCCGCTGCATCTGCGTGACGGTATCTGGCAGGCCGATATCCATGACACAGAACTGCTGCAATCTGCCACCTTTGTGCTGGCCGTGGCGGCAAACATGCCGGTCGATCAGATCCAGCGCCAGTTTATCCAGCAGTCGAAAATTTCCTCGCCGGAAAAAATCCGCAATATGGTCAGTGTGCAGATCCCCGGCATTCCATTGCGCGCACTGATGGTGGCTCCCCGCCAGCTTCCTTACCATTCCGGGTTCAGCTATTTCGAACTCGACAAGAGCGGACAGGCCTGGACAGAAATGGCTGCCGCCGGGGCCGTTGCACTGCATGTATCCGGCAGTTTCCCGGATCTGAACATGCAACTGTGGGCGATAAGAGGGTAAGACGATGGATGAGGGGTCACTGTCTCTGCCACCATTTACCGGATACGACGAAAAAAGCCAGCGCGACTATCATCTCGCGCTTCGTGGCAACAGCCTGAATCCGATGATCGACGCAGCCACGCCGCTCCTCGGTATGGTGATGCGCCTTTCAACCATGAACAGCCAGACGATGCCGGAGCATCTTTTTGCTCAGGTGTCTGGATATCGCACCTGCTGGAAAACCTGCCGGAAGAGAAACTGGCATCGGCGCTGAAAGATGACAACCCGAACTGGGAGTATATCGACGGCGAAATCGTCAAGCAGGGATCGCTGGCCCACAGTCAACTTGATATCCCGGAACTCCAGCGCCGGGGGCTGGTCATTCTGGCTTCGGAGAGTAAGGATTTTCGTCTGCTGGCGCATCTGCTGAGAACCCTGCAACACGCCGGTGATCCTCATCTCGCATTGCGCCTGCTGGCGCTGTATGTGGAGCATTACTGGGCGGTGGCTGCGCCGCAGAATATGGCGCATAAAAAACGCTTTGCCAGCCAGGTCATTAAACGCTTTGAAACAGGTATTGAAGTTTTTTCACAGAACGCCGCCACAGCGCAGCGCGATGCGCTGTCAGGGGAACTGGCAAAACTGGCGCAATGCTGGCAGTCACATAACGCCCCGGAACTGGCACAGGCTACTGATGATCTTTTTGCCCTGTACCAGCGTGCGTTTAATCGTGCGGCACCGGCTCCTGTCCCCACTCCGGCGGCCTCCGGTAGTTCACCACAGACCACCGCCACGTCTGAAAGCGGCGTGACGCAACCCAGTGCTCCGGCTCCCCAAATCGTCATCGACAGTCACGACGACAAAGCCTGGCGCGACACGCTGTTAAAAGTGGCGGCCATTTTATGTGAACGCCAGCCGGATTCACCGCAGGGCTACCGTCTGCGCCGCCATGCGCTTTGGCAGAACATCACCAGTACGCCCCAGGCGGAAAGCGATGGCCGTACTCCACTGGCTGCGGTCTCCGCCGATATGGTGGCAGATTACCATGCTCAGCTCGGTAGTGCCGATATGGCGCTGTGGCAGCAGGTGGAGAAAAGCGTACTGCTGGCTCCTTACTGGCTGGATGGTCACTGCCTTTCTGCACAGACGGCGCTGCGTCTGGGTTACAAACAGGTGGCAGACGCCATCCGCGATGAGGTCATCCGCTTCCTTGAGCGTCTGCCCCAGCTTACCGGGCTGCTGTTTAATGACCACACACCGTTTATCAGTGAGCAGACGAAACAATGGCTGGCAGCTTCGCCCGACGCCAAAGTTGCACCGGTTGCGCAAATCGGTGAGGAATCGAAGGCAGCCAGAGCCTGTTTTGCTGAGCGGGGTCTGGAGGCGGCGCTGCGATATCTGGACATGCTACCCGAAGGCGATCCCCGCGATCAGTTTCACCGCCAGTACCTTGCCGCACAGTTGACGGAAGAGGCGGGGCTGGTACAGCTTGCGCAGCAGCAGTACCGGATGTTGTTCAGGATGGGATTGCAGATGATGGTGGCAGACTGGGAGCCGTCCCTGCTTGAGCAGCTAGAACAAAAATTCACGGCAGAACAATAAAAGAGAACAGGAGTTTTTGTGTTCAGATTACCAACACCCCGACTACTCAGCGGACTCAAATCAGCCCTGCGACCGGCGATGCCCCGGTTTAAAGTCTCTGCTTTCTGGCTGCTGATACTGGCGTGGATTTTTCTGCTGGTGTGGATCTGGTGGAAAGGCCCGACGTGGACGCTGTATGAAGAACAGTGGCTCAAACCACTGGCGAACCGCTGGCTGGCAACGGCGGCGTGGGGGATTATTGCCCTGGTGTGGCTTACCGTCCGGGTGATGAAGCGCCTGCAACAGCTTGAAAAAATGCAAAAGCAACAGCGCGAGGAAGCCGTTGATCCGCTCAGCGTGGAACTGAACGCCCAGCAGCGTTATCTTGACCGCTGGCTGCTGCGCCTGCAACGCCATCTCGACAACCGCCGTTTCCTGTGGCAGTTGCCGTGGTATATGGTCATCGGCCCGGCGGGCAGTGGCAAAACGACACTGCTGCGCGAGGGGTTTCCGTCCGACATTATTTATGCCCCGGAGGGCGCACGCGGCGCAGAACAACGCCTGTACCTCACGCCCCATGTCGGTAAACAGGCGGTGATCTTTGATATCGACGGCACACTCTGCGCTCCCGCTGATGCGGATATCCTGCATCGCCGTCTGTGGGAACATGCCCTCGGCTGGCTGAAAGAAAAGCGCGCGCGCCAGCCGCTGAACGGGATTATTCTGACACTCGATTTACCCGATCTGCTGACCGCAGACAAACGCCGCCGCGAGCATCTGTTACAGACGCTGCGCAGCCGCTTACAGGATATACGCCAGCATCTTCACTGCCAGTTACCGGTTTACGTGGTACTGACCCGGCTTGATTTATTACAGGGTTTTGCCGCCCTGTTCCAGTCACTCAACAGACAGGATCGCGATGCGATTCTGGGCGTCACGTTCACCCGCCGCGCCCATGAAAATGATGACTGGCGAACAGAGTTGAATGCTTTCTGGCAGACATGGGTGGATCGAATGAATCTGGCGTTGCCGGATCTGATGGTCGCTCAGACTCACACCCGCGCGTCTTTATTCAGTTTTTCCCGCCAGATGCAGGGAAGCCGTGAACCGCTGGTGTCACTGCTTGAGGGTCTGCTTGATGGCGAAAATATGAACGTGATGCTGCGTGGTGTCTATCTCACCTCTTCGCTTCAGCGTGGACAGATGGATGATATATTCACCCAGTCTGCCGCCCGCCAGTACCGGCTGGGCAATAACCCACTGGCGTCCTGGCCCCTGGTGGACACCGCGCCTTATTTCACCCGCAGCCTGTTCCCGCAGGCATTACTCGCAGAGCCTAATCTGGCAACGGAGAGCCGTGCCTGGCTGATGCGTTCCCGTCGCCGCCTGACGGTTTTCTCTACCACAGGAGGCGTGGCGGCACTGCTGCTCATCACCGGCTGGCATCACTATTACAACGGTAACTATCAGTCCGGCATCACCGTGCTTAAGCAGGCCAAAGCCTTTATGGATGTGCCGCCTCCACAGGGGGAAGATGACTACGGCAACCTGCAACTGCCGCTGCTGAACCCGGTACGCGATGCCACACTGGCCTATGGCGACTGGGGCGACCGCAGCCGTCTGGCCGATATGGGACTGTACCAGGGACGACGTATCGGGCCTTATGTGGAACAGACCTATCTGCAACTGCTGGAGCAACGTTACCTGCCCTCGCTGTTTAACGGGCTGGTTAAAGCGATGAATGCCGCGCCGCCGGAGAGTGAAGAAAAACTCGCGGTGCTGCGCGTGATGCGAATGCTGGAGGACAAAAGCGGACGTAACAATCAGGTGGTGAAGCAGTATATGGCAAAACGCTGGAGCGAAAAGTTCCACGGTCAGCGCGATATCCAGGCACAACTGATGTCCCATCTTGACTACGCGCTGGCTCATACTGACTGGCACGCAGAGCGTCAGGAGGGCGACGGTGACGCCATCAGCCGCTGGACGCCATATGACAAGCCCGTGGTATCAGCACAGAAAGAACTGAGCAAACTGCCTGTCTACCAGCGGGTTTACCAGAGCCTGAAAACGCGGGCGCTGGGCGTTCTTCCTGCCGACCTCAATCTGCGTGACCAGGTAGGGCCAACCTTTGACCAGGTGTTTACATCTGCCGATGACAACAAACTGGTTGTTCCACAGTTTATCACCCGCTACGGCCTGCAAAGCTATTTTGTAAAACAGCGCGATGAACTGGTTGAACTGACAGCGATGGATTCCTGGGTACTTAACCTCACCCGCAATGTGAAATACAGTGACGCCGACCGTGCGGAAATCCAGCACCAGTTGACCGAGCAGTATATCAGCGACTACACCGCCACCTGGCGGGCTGGGATGGACAATCTGAATATCCGCAATTTTGAGTCTATCGGACAACTGACCGGGGCGCTGGAGCAGGTTATCAGCGGCGACCAGCCTTTGCAGCGGGCGCTGACCGTGCTGCGTGACAACACACAGCCAGGCGTCTTTTCTGAAAAACTCTCTGCCAAAGAACGGGAGGAAGCCCTGGCAGAGCCGGATTACCAGTTACTCACCCGCCTCGGGCATGAATTCGCCCCGGAAAACAGTACCCTGGCAGTACAGAAAGACAAAGAAAGCACGATGCAGGCCGTGTATCAGCAACTCACCGAGTTGCACCGCTACCTGCTGGCAATCCAGAACGCGCCTGTACCAGGGAAATCGGCGCTGAAAGCCGTGCAGTTACGGCTTGATCAGAACAGCAGCGATCCGATATTCGCCACCCGCCAGATGGCAAAAACGCTGCCTGCTCCGCTCAACCGCTGGGTTGGCAGGCTGGCTGACCAGGCCTGGCATGTGGTGATGGTGGAGGCTGTTCATTATATGGAAGTGGACTGGCGCGACAGCGTGGTGAAACCGTTTAACGAGCAACTGGCAAATAACTATCCGTTTAATCCGCGTTCTGCACAGGATGCCTCACTGGATGCCTTCGAACGCTTCTTTAAACCGGATGGCATACTGGATACCTTCTACCAGCAGAACCTGAAGCTGTTTATCGATAATGACCTGAGTCTGGAGGATGGCGATAACAACGTCATTATTCGCGAAGATATTATTGCGCAACTGGAAACTGCGCAGAAAATCCGTGACATCTTCTTCAGCAAACAGAACGGTCTGGGAACATCCTTTGCCGTGGAAACGGTATCGCTTTCAGGCAATAAACGCCGCAGTGTACTGAACCTTGACGGTCAGTTAGTCGATTACAGCCAGGGCCGTAACTATACCGCCCATCTGGTCTGGCCTAACAACATGCGCGAAGGCAACGAAAGTAAGCTGACGCTCATCGGCACCAGCGGCAACGCGCCGCGCAGTATCAGCTTCAGCGGGCCGTGGGCGCAGTTCCGCCTGTTCGGGGCCGGACAACTGACCGGAGTACAGGATGGCAACTTTACCGTGCGCTTTAGCGTGGACGGTGGCGCGATGACCTACCGTGTGCATACCGACACGGAAGATAACCCGTTCAGCGGTGGGTTGTTCAGCCAGTTTGGTCTGTCAGACACACTGTACTGAGGAGGCAGGGATGAATAGTAACGTACTGACACAAACTATCGTTACCGGCAGTGACCCGCGCGGGCTGCCGGAATTCAGCGCCATCCGCGAGGAAATAAACAAAGCCAGCCACCCGTCACAGCCTGAGCTGAACTGGAAACTGGTGGAGTCGCTGGCGCTGGCGATTTTTAAAGCCAACGGTGTGGATTTACACACCGCCACCTACTATACGCTTGCCCGGACACGGACACAGGGACTGGCGGGATTCTGCGAAGGTGCGGAACTGCTGGCGGCAATGGTAAGCCACGACTGGGATAAGTTCTGGCCGCAGGGCGGCCCGGCGCGTACTGAAATGCTGGACTGGTTTAACTCCCGAACCGGCAATATTCTGCGTCAGCAAATCTCCTTTGCGGAATCCGACCTACCACTGATCTACCGCACAGAGCGGGCATTGCAGCTTATCTGCGATAAGCTCCAGCAGGTGGAACTGAAGCGCGTTCCGCGCGTGGAGAATCTGCTCTATTTTATGCAGAACACGCGTAAACGGCTTGAACCCCAGCTGAAGAGTAACACTGAGAACGCCGCACAGACCACGGTCAGAACGCTGATTTATGCCCCGGAAACACAGGCATCTTCCACACCAGAAGCGGTAGTGCCTCCCCTGCCCGGCCTGCCTGAGATGAAAGTGGAAGTGCGCAGTCTGACAGAGAATCCCCCACAGGCCAGTGTGATAAAGCAAGGCAGTACGGTAAGAGGGTTTATCGCAGGGATCGCCTGTTCAGTGGCTGTCGCCTCAGCATTGTGGTGGTGGCAGGTCTATCCGGTGCAGCAGCAACTGTTACAGGTTAACGACACCGCTCAGGGCGCAGCAACGGTGTGGATGGCCTCACCTGAACTCGAAAACTATGAGCGCAGGCTGCAACAACTTCTTGATACCTCCCCGGTACAGCCGCTGGAAACCGGGATGCAGATGATGCGTGTTGCCGACAGTCGCTGGCCGGAAAGCCTGCAACAGCAACAGGCCTCGACACAATGGAATGAGGCACTCAAAACCCGCGCACAGAGTAGCCCGCAGTTGCGTGGCTGGTTGCAGACCCGCCAGGACTTACATGCTTTTGCAGATCTAGTGATGCAGCGCGAGAAAGAGGGACTAACCCTTTCCTATATCAAAAATGTCATCTGGCAGGCGGAGCGGGGACTGGGGCAGGAAACACCCGTTGAGTCTCTGTTGACGCAGTACCAGGATGCCCGTGCGCAGAAGCAGAATACAGATGCGCTGGAAAAACAAATTAATGAGCGACTCGAAGGCGTGTTAAGCCGCTGGCTGCTGCTGAAGAATAACGTCATGCCAGAGGCGGCAACCGGTACCACGGCCGAAAAATAATTATTTAATTAAAGGAGATTATCATGGCAAATATAAGTTATTTATCTTTGAGTGGAGAGACACAAGGGCTGATTTCAGCAGGTTGCTCAACGCTTGATTCTGTCGGAAACAAAGCGCAGCCAGAACATAAAGATCAGATCATGGTTTATGCGTTAATGCATTCCATCTCAAGAAGTCAAAATGTCAATCATCATGAATTAATTATCACCAAACCGGTTGATAAATCCTCACCATTGCTGGCAAAAGCACTTAGTGACAATGAAAAAATGGCAATATGTGAATTTATACTCTACCGAACCAGTAAAGCGGGTATTTACCAGCCTTATTATAAAATAAATCTGTCAAAAGCCCGAATATCAAGTATTGATTTTGTCACACCGCATGCTGTCCTGGAAAAAGAACTGGAACCACAGGAGAGAATTGCCTTTATTTATGAAGATATTTCCTGGGAGCATACGTTAGCCGGTACGAATGCAATGAGTAAATGGCAGGATCGTGTACAGTAACTTACTGTAATAACATAATAAATTACTATTGCGGAGAGATAAAATGGCTGGTTTAAGGAATAACAACAACACACAGAATGCACAGTGGGCTGATTATGTGGGTGACATTCTTCGGGGGGCTCAGCCGATAAACCAGCTAGTACCTCAGCACCCTTATCTTAACGACGTCCCACTCATTGATGAGTTAAGGCATCAGAACACTCATCATGTTATTCTCTTGACACTTGATGTTGCAAAAAAAATACTCAGCCCAATAACATCATTTGATTACATTCATTTTATCACTACACATCCTTCAGGTATAAAAGATACACTCGCCTGGTTAGTTAACGCGAGTAAATTAATGACTGAGTTTGATGACAATGGGAAAATTATATTTAACCTTAATGCCTTAAAGTATACAAAAGCAAGTTACTTTGAAATACTTGGAGAGAAATATATAAAAATCACAACATCCAGCCCCTGGCTTTTAGAAAAGCTCGGTAAATATATTTTCTCTTCACGAGCGCCTCAAGTTCTGGAACTCGCTATTGGCTGGCGAGGAGCTTTATCTGAATCAATAAAAGGAGTTAAGTTCTGTATCTGGTTTTCAGTAGCCTGGAGAACCATAGAATTTATTATGAGTTCAGAGCGAGATCTGGTTAATTTTCTTGGCGATTTTTCAATGGATGTGGCCAAAGCAGTTATAGCCGGTGGTGTTGCAACCGCTATTGGAAGCCTGGCTTCTTTTGCCTGTGTTAGCTTTGGCTTTCCAGTAATTCTTGTCGGAGGAGCAATTTTACTGACAGGGATAGTGTGTACAGTTGTTTTAAATGAAATCGATGCTCAATGCCATTTATCAGAAAAATTAAAATATGCAATTAGAGATGGACTAAAACGGCAACAGGAACTTGATAAATGGAAAAGGGAAAACATGACTCCATTTATGTATGTTCTTAACACTCCACCCGTGATATGAGGATTAACCATGCGTTTACATGTTAAATTAAAAGAGTTTCTTTCGATGTTTTTTATGGCCATATTATTTTTCCCTGCATTCAATGCTTCTTTGTTTTTTACCGGAGTTAAACCTCTATATTCAATAATAAAATGCTCCACGGAAATATTTTATGATTGGAGAATGTTGATTCTGTGCTTTGGTTTCATGTCGTTTTCCTTTTTAAATATTCATGTAATTTTACTTACGATAATAAAATCATTCTTAATCAAAAAAACGAAGGTAGTCAATTTCGCCACAGACATAACAATACAGCTAACTCTTATATTTTTACTAATAGCTATCGTAATAGCACCTTTAATAGCTCCTTTTGTCACAGGATATGTCAATGCTAATTATCACCCCTGCGGTAATAATACGGGAATTTTCCCAGGAGCAATCTATATTAAAAATGGCATGAAATGTAATAATGAATATATTTCTCGCAAGGAAGATTCAGCAGTTAAATAATTAAATATTCTAAAACAAACAGTTTTTAACTCCGGATTCCATGTCCTTTCTTGCACTGTCTTTGTCAAGAAAAATTTCTTATGCAAAGAATTTTGTATTATTTCCGCCAGAAATTCCTGGCGGCAGATATAATTTATTATTGATAGCGGTTAACCAAATCTTTTACCATCGCTTTATAGGTCTTTTGCTTAAGTTGCATGATTTGCTGCTCTGTCATATCAGTCGTACTGGCTTCATTCTTGTCGGGCAATGGTGGAAGCACTTTATATTCATAATTCACCGGCGACCAGGCAGCCCACTCACCTGTAGCTACATCCACCAGCGTGAATCGTACCAGATAGCGCAGTGACATCGTGTCAGTCAATTTTTGATTTTTATAATCTGACCAAACTATTGATTTCAATCCAGAGTCATATTTTCCTGTCTGCAACGTATCCTGGAAAACAATAATCGCTTTCTGATGCCCTTTTGCAGCCACAAAACGCAGTGCCTGCATCCAGTTCATATTCTCAGCACTGGCAACATCCTCGTTCTCATTTTTATCTTTGTTTTTGTTACAAGTCAGAGGCTTTTGCCTGTCCGGGATACCAGAGAATGTGGAAACAGTATAATATTTTCGCATCTCCTCCTGCATAATGGTTTCCGGTGCGCGGTTGCCGGATTGAACAAGTATTACAGGAGAATTAAGGGGAACGCGGAACTCATCTCCATCAAGCGCAGCTTGAATATCCTCTTCGGATACGGCCAGAGTGGTTTCATTACCGAATAAATCTTTGTCTGTCAGTTGCTGGGGAGTGTTTTTATTAATATTACTTTGTGTGACTTGAGCTTTTTTCTTCTTTTCATCAATAGAAGATTCAGAGGCACATCCTGCAAGCAGCGAGAATAATACACATATACAACAAACCCTTCTTAAATTCATAATCGGACACTCCCTCGCCTGTCATAATCATGGTAATGTTTAGCTAACGATTTTTAATTATATACTCCACTTGAATCAGAACAAACAAAAATAACAGTATATATAAATTCATTAAATCAATAGAAAAATGAAAATCATAACATTCAAATATATTTAAATTGAATGATTCGATAGTATGATTAAATATTAATGATATGGTCTACCATATGTGATTAACACATTTACAGCATAACAAAACCATAGACCGAAGAAATAGCGGGATTTAAATGCAAAAAAACCGCAAAATTAAAAATCTTGCGGTTCTCTGAACTCATTTTCATGAGTGAATTTGGCGGAACGGACGGGACTCGAACCCGCGACCCCCTGCGTGACAGGCAGGTATTCTAACCGACTGAACTACCGCTCCGCGTTGTGTTCCGTTGGGAACGAGGCGAATATTACGGATTGCCTCACCCTTCGTCAACGGTTTTTCTCATCTTTTGAATCGTTTGCTGCAAAAATCGCCCAAGCCGCTATTTTTAGCGCCTTTTACAGGTATTTATGCCCGCCAGAGGCAGCTTCCGCCCTTCTTCTCCACCAGATCAAGACGGGCTTCATGAGCTGCAAGCTCTTCATCTGTCGCAAAAACAACGCGTAACTTACTTGCCTGACGTACAATGCGCTGAATTGTTGCTTCACCTTGTTGCTGCTGTGTCTCTCCTTCCATCGCAAAAGCCATCGACGTTTGACCACCGGTCATCGCCAGATAAACTTCCGCAAGGATCTGTGCATCGAGTAATGCCCCGTGTAGCGTTCGTTTACTGTTATCTATTTCGTAGCGGGCACATAACGCATCGAGGCTGTTGCGCTTACCAGGAAACATTTTCCTCGCCACCGCAAGGCTATCGGTGACCTTACAGAAGGTATTGGTCTTCGGAATATCGCGCTTAAGCAACGAAAACTCGTAGTCCATAAAGCCGATATCGAACGCTGCGTTATGGATCACCAACTCCGCGCCGCGGATATAGTCCATGAACTCATCGGCTACTTCGGCAAACGTGGGCTTATCGAGCAAAAATTCATCGGCAATACCATGTACGCCAAAGGCTTCCGGATCCACCAGCCGATCGGGTTTGAGATAAACATGGAAGTTATTGCCCGTCAGGCGACGGTTCACCACTTCAACGGCACCAATCTCAATGATCTTGTGGCCTTCATAGTGCGCACCAATCTGGTTCATACCGGTGGTTTCGGTATCGAGAACGATCTGGCGTGTAATTGCAGTGCTCATAGCGGTCATTTATGTCAGACTTATCGTTTTACAGTTCGATTCAATTACAGGAAGTCTACCAGAGATGCTTAAACAGGTAGAAATTTTCACCGATGGTTCGTGTCTGGGCAATCCAGGACCTGGGGGTTACGGCGCTATTTTACGCTATCGCGGACGCGAGAAAACCTTTAGCGCAGGCTACACCCGCACCACCAACAACCGTATGGAGTTGATGGCCGCTATTGTCGCGCTGGAGGCGTTAAAAGAACATTGCGAAGTCATTTTGAGTACCGACAGCCAGTATGTCCGCCAGGGTATCACCCAGTGGATCCATAACTGGAAAAAACGTGGCTGGAAAACCGCAGACAAAAAACCAGTAAAAAATGTCGATCTCTGGCAACGTCTTGATGCTGCCCTAGGGCAACATCAAATCAAATGGGAATGGGTTAAAGGCCATGCCGGACACCCGGAAAACGAACGCTGTGATGAACTGGCTCGTGCTGCGGCAATGAATCCCACACTGGAAGATACGGGCTACCAAGTCGAAGTTTAAGCTTGTGGTTTACGACATTGCCGGGTGGCTCCAACCGCCTGGCGAATTCGTGGCTTGTTTTTACTCTGTTTCATCGGGTTTAGCGTTAAAGGAATAGTCCGTTTCCGGGCAACAATAAGTTGTAAGCAACCAAGCGCAGGAATATGCGCATTCAATAGTTTTCCTCCGTGTTTGTTCCACGGGAGAACGTGGAAACGGCTGGCGTGCAGCACTTCAAAATTCAACAAAGAGAGCCAGTCCAGTTGCCGCATCAGAGTAAACATCCGGCTGTTATAGGGCGAGGTTTTTCGCAATACCGGCACAAGTTTGCGTAATCCCATTAAACTAATGGGATTGAAGCCACTAATCACCAGCCAGCCATCATCAATCAATACCCGATCGGTTTCACGCAATAAACGATGCGGATCGGTGCACCACGGCAATGTATGTGCCAGTAGACAAACATCAACGGATTTATCGGCAAAAGGAAGATGAAGTGGATCCGCCTGCACCTGGACGGGCATTCCTTGCGCAGAAACATTCACTTGATGAGAAACCGCGCACGCTTCGCAATTGATTTCTGCGCTTAAATTGCCAATCTTAAGCAGATGAAAACCATACATTTTAGTGAACCACGGGTTGAGCTGGCGCTCCAGCGCCTTGCGATAAAGCTCTCCCCAGGGCAAATCGCCCCAGCGATCAGGAGCCACGACAGTTTGAGGGACTCTTGCCGGTTTCATCACAACCTTCCGTTTCACACTAAGAGGTAATCTATGAATCTTAACAGTATTCCCGCCTTTGATGACAATTACATCTGGGTTTTGAATGATGAAGCAGGTCGCTGCCTGATTGTCGATCCCGGAGACGCAGAGCCAGTATTAAACGCCATTGCCGCCAATAACTGGCAACCGGAGGCCATATTTCTCACCCACCATCATCACGATCACGTTGGCGGCGTAAAAGAACTGGTGGAAAAGTTTCCGCAAATTGTGGTGTATGGTCCACAAGAGACACAAGATAAGGGAACAACACAGGTAGTCAAAGATGGCGAAACTGCCTTCGTTTTGGGGCATGAATTTAGTGTAATTGCCACACCGGGTCACACTTTAGGACATATCTGTTACTTCAGTAAACCTTATCTATTTTGCGGCGACACGCTGTTTTCTGGTGGGTGTGGTAGGTTGTTTGAAGGGACAGCATCACAAATGTATCAATCACTTAATAAGTTAAGTGCGTTACCTGACGATACATTGGTATGTTGTGCTCATGAATATACGTTATCAAATATGAAGTTTGCTTTGAGTATTCTTCCGCACGATTTGTCTATAAATGATTATTATCGTAAAGTTAAGGAGTTACGGGCAAAAAATCAAATAACACTACCCGTAATTCTGAAAAATGAGCGGCAAATTAATGTTTTTTTAAGAACGGAAGATATTGATTTAATTAATGTAATTAATGAAGAAACATTATTGCAACAACCTGAAGAGCGTTTTGCATGGTTAAGGTCAAAGAAAGATAGGTTCTGATAAAACTTTCTTGTCATCGGCTCCGTTCGCCGTTATGATCGGTCGTCTTTTAAGCAACTATTGACACACACATGAAGGCAAAAGCGATATTACTCGCCTCTGTCCTGCTCGTGGGTTGCCAGAGTACCGGCAACGTTCAACAGCACGCACAGAGCCTTTCTGCAGCTGGTCAAGGGGAAGCAGCAAAGTTTACAAGTCAGGCACGATGGATGGACGATGGGACGTCTATCGCGCCAGATGGTGACTTGTGGGCTTTCATTGGCGACGAGCTAAAGATGGGAATTCCGGAAAATGACCGGATTCGCGAACAGAAACAGAAATATTTACGCAATAAGAGCTATCTCCACGATGTAACTTTACGGGCAGAGCCGTATATGTACTGGATAGCAGGGCAAGTTAAAAAACGTAACATGCCTATGGAACTGGTACTACTACCCATAGTGGAGAGCGCTTTTGATCCTCACGCAACGTCTGGCGCCAATGCCGCAGGCATCTGGCAGATCATTCCGAGCACGGGGCGCAATTATGGTTTGAAACAGACCCGCAATTATGACGCGCGTCGCGATGTTGTTGCTTCAACAACTGCCGCGCTGAATATGATGCAGCGTCTGAACAAAATGTTTGACGGCGACTGGCTTCTGACCGTAGCGGCTTATAACAGCGGCGAAGGTCGGGTCATGAAGGCAATTAAAACGAACAAAGCGCGTGGGAAATCCACGGACTTCTGGTCGTTACCGTTGCCGCAGGAAACGAAGCAGTACGTGCCTAAAATGCTGGCATTGAGTGATATTCTCAAAAACAGCAAGCGTTATGGCGTACGTCTGCCAACGACCGATGAAAGCCGTGCTCTGGCGCGTGTGCACCTGAGTAGCCCGGTTGAAATGGCGAAGGTTGCAGATATGGCGGGGATTTCCGTCAGCAAGCTGAAGACATTCAACGCTGGCGTGAAAGGCTCCACGCTGGGCGCAAGTGGGCCGCAGTACGTGATGGTGCCAAAGAAGCATGCAGATCAACTGCGTGAATCTCTCGCTTCAGGCGAAATTGCTGCTGTACAGTCGACGCTGGTTGCCGACAATACGCCGCTTAACAGCCGTGTTTACACCGTACGCTCTGGCGACACGCTTTCAAGCATCGCTTCACGTCTCGGCGTAAGCACCAAAGATTTGCAGCAGTGGAACAAACTGCGCGGATCTAAGCTGAAGCCAGGCCAAAGTTTGACGATTGGTGCAGGCAGTAGCGCACAGCGGTTGGCAAACAACAGCGATAGCATTACGTATCGTGTGCGCAAAGGCGATTCGCTTTCAAGCATTGCTAAACGCCACGGCGTGAACATCAAAGATGTGATGCGCTGGAACAGCGACACTGCGAATCTGCAACCAGGCGATAAGCTGACGTTGTTTGTGAAAAACAACAACATGCCAGATTCCTGACAAACCAGATAATAAAAAAGGCACCGATTCCCCCGGTGCCTTTTTTATTTATGCCGCTTTATGTGCTTCTACCATGATGATATCACTGGTGAAAGAGCCATCAGTCTGCAAGGAAAAATACGTTCTCACCTCTGTCGATGCGCTCTGTTGGTAAATGCGAATAGCGTCTACTAACGCTTCTGGCGTACGCATTCTCACGACCCATGAAGAAAATTCCAGCGGTAACTTATCTGTAATTAAATTATCAACTATCAGATTGGCTTCATTGATTAACGTCAACCACTCACCGCTGGCGTAGTTTCGTACGTGAGAGGTATCGCGTAATGCTTCTACCGTCTGTAACCAGATGTCGCGCACTGGGTGGCCCGGAGACATTACGTCCATCACAATCAGCCTACCGCCAGGTTTCAATATCCGGTTCACTTCACGCAGTGCTGCACCAACATCATGCCAGTGATGGGCAGAATAACGGCTGATAACAATATCAAATGCGTTATCGGCAAATGGCAGACTTTCGGCATAACCCTGGTGGGTGGTGATATTTTTCAGTTGCCGGACTTCGGCAGCTTGTGCCACGACATCCAGCATGTGGGCAGATAAGTCATACGCCACCACCGTGCTCACGTTTTGCGCAGCGACAAAGCTGGCATGCCCTGCTCCGCAGCCCATATCAAGTACACTTGCATCAGGATAATCAGCCAGACGCACCGCCAGGCGCTGTAAATCTCGTCCGGATGCATGTACGGTACTGGTCAGATATTCGCTGGCTTGAGAGCTAAACTGCTTTTCTACGTGGTCATGGTGGGATTGTGTTGTCATTGCGCTGTCCTTTTGTTGTTTGAGTATAAAAGGGCAGCGCCAAACGTTGGTCTGCCCTGTGGCAGACCTGACATACCTTATTTATCAGGCTTGCCGGGACTGAATTCAACGAGTAGCGGATTGTGATCGGAAGCGCGCGTAACCAGTACAGAAGCTTCGCTGACGTTCAGACCACGGTAGAAAACAAAATCGAGCGGGCGGCCAAACGCCCGACGGCGCTGATCATCGGTAAAACGCACCTGGCGCAGCGACATTTCCCGCGCAAAGCGATATAACGCGTTCATCCTTCTACGGCTCCAGGCATTGAAATCTCCCGCCATAATGACCGGGCCGCTGTGGTGAGCTATCTGATCACCAATAGAAAGTAACTGCTTACTATAGACATCCACGCCCAGACTGAAGTTGACGGCGTGTATATTAACCACCATCAACAGGCGGGTGTCAGGTAATGGATAGACCGTCACCAGTGCCGACTTCGCCAGACGCAAAATGGGTTCTCGTTCACGTAACGGGCAGCAATACACTGGATGCGCCGCCGAAAGGGTCATTACACCGGAAGGATGTTGTGGCAGCACGAAAGCGGGCACCTGATCGGCGGCAAGATAGTTAGCGGTCGCAAACTGTACTAACTCTGGCGTTGTCTGCGCTTCCTGCAATAACACCAGATGTGCATCTTTGCCGTAGTTCTTTAATACCGACAACCATTCAGCGCGTTGCTGTTTGTATATGTTCCACACCAGGATCCGAATACGCTCTTCGGTACTTAACGGTTCTCCAGGTGGTAATGCCTGGCCGATGCTCGCAAAAGACCCCGGCGGTAAGATCCTTTCCGCAGGTTGTCCGGCAACATAGCGCATGGCATAGGTGTTTTTTCGCACTTTTGACTTTGAAACCTCTATTACGTCAACCCTTCCGCACTCGGGAGGGTTCTACTGTTATAGGGATTTTAGCTCACTCTTTCAACGAGCAATTGTATATTGTTATGTAAGCAAGTGCTTACACCGGTCAGAATTTTGCTCATTATGGAGAACATTAAATCGCATGACATATCACGCATCCTGATGGTTTAATGACAAATAAATTCAAAATATCTCTTCTATTTTGCAACAGGAGCAAAAATGAAAGCCACGTCGGAAGAACTCGCCATTTTTGTTTCGGTCGTCGAAAGCGGCAGCTTTAGCCGGGCAGCGGAACAATTAGGGCAAGCAAACTCAGCGGTAAGCCGGGCGGTGAAAAAGCTGGAGATGAAACTTGGCGTTAGCCTGCTTAATCGGACCACGCGACAACTTAGCCTGACGGAAGAAGGCGAGCGTTATTTTCGTCGCGTACAGTCAATTTTGCAGGAGATGGCATCGGCAGAATCAGAAATTATGGAGACGCGTAATACACCGCGTGGACTGTTACGGATCGATGCCGCAACTCCAGTGGTGCTGCACTTTCTGATGCCGTTAATTAAGCCTTTCCGTGAACGCTATCCGGAAGTCACTTTGTCGCTAGTCTCCTCCGAAACGATTATTAATTTGATCGAAAGAAAAGTGGATGTCGCGATACGCGCTGGTACGTTAACGGATTCCAGCTTACGTGCCAGGCCGTTATTTAACAGTTATCGAAAAATTATCGCCTCCCCCGATTATATTTCCCGCTACGGGAAGCCAGAAACGATCGACGATTTAAAGCAACATGTTTGCCTGGGATTCACTGAACCCGCTTCCCTCAATACCTGGCCGATAGCCTGTAGTGATGGACAATTACATGAGGTGAAGTACGGTTTGTCATCCAATAGTGGGGAAACACTGAAACAGCTTTGCCTGAGTGGCAACGGGATTGCGTGTTTGTCCGACTACATGATCGACAGAGAAATCGCTCGCGGAGAATTGGTGGAGTTAATGGCAGATAAAGTGTTGCCAGTGGAAATGCCATTCAGTGCCGTCTATTACAGCGACCGTGCGGTAAGTACGCGCATCCGGGCTTTTATCGATTTCCTTAGCGAGCATGTAAAAACAGCTCCCGGAGGAGCTGTCAGAGAGGCTTAATCCCATTCAGGAGCCAGACCTTCCGGGCTAACCAGGCGGTCGTTGCAATCCAGTGCGGCGATCGCTTTTTTATCTTCGGCATCAAGCTGTAAATTTTGTGCCTTAAGATTACTTTCCAGGTTTTTACGTTTAGTAGAAGAAGGAATTACTGAGTAACCTTCCCCCATAGCCCACGCCAGAATCACTTGTGCCGGAGTCGCATTGTGTTTAGCTGCGATACGAGCAATAACCTCATCTTTCAGGGCCTTACCATACGCCAGCGTCATATAGGAAGTAATATGGATGCCGTGCTGTTTAGCCCTGGCAACCACTTTACGGTTTTGCAGATAAGGAGAGAGTTCAATCTGGTTAGTAGCGATGTTTTCAGCGCCAACAGCAGCAATCGCCTTTTCCATCAATGGGATCGTGAAGTTGGAAATACCGATCTCACGCGTCAGCCCTTGTTTTTTGGCTTCCATCAGCGCCTGCATAAACTCTTCAACAGAGACTTCATCGTTTGGTGACGGCCAGTGGATTAGCGTCAGATCAACATAATCGGTACGCAATTTTTGCAGGCTCTCTTTCAGACTTGGGATTAATTTGTCTTTGCTGAGATTTTCAATCCAGATTTTAGTGGTGATGTAGAGTTCATGACGTGGCACGTCACTTTCTGCAATCGCCTGACCTACTGCGGCTTCGTTATCATAGATTTGTGCGGTATCAATTGCGCGATAACCAAGTTCAAGCGCCGTTTTCACAGATGAAATAACAACATCGTCTTTCAGACGGAAAGTACCTAAACCAAATGCAGGGATAGCCATAATATGCCTCTTTTAATGCTATTTTCGTTAACTGAGGTGATTATGGGCTTCAGACTGTTGAGGAAAAAGAGCGTAAAATGCAGAGGATTTTTGCGATTCTGGCAATAATAGATATACAGACGAAAAAAAACCTCGAGCGTTAACTCGAGGCTTCTTAATAAGTGGCGGAACGGACGGGACTCGAACCCGCGACCCCCTGCGTGACAGGCAGGTATTCTAACCGACTGAACTACCGCTCCACCGAATTCTTTTACAACCACCGGTTTTATGACCGGCTTACTGCTTAATTTGATGCCTGGCAGTTTATGAATCACTTCGTGATTCACCCTTCGGGCCGTTGCTTCGCAACGTTCAAAAGCTTTCGCTTTTGTCCTACTCTCTTATCGAGTAGTGAACTGCCTCAAAGGTCAGTGCCATTCTTCGTAATTTGATGCCTGGCAGTTCCCTACTCTCGCATGGGGAGACCCCACACTACCAT
>OLOC01000205.1_pt1 | contig 53518 bp, 46 predicted proteins | sample 1643111 | NCBI WGS metagenome assembly OLOC01 (sample SAMEA3136633, study PRJEB25190) | human gut metagenome
AAAGCACTTAATGTGCTTTCCGTCTTGCGCAGGACTGTAGAGCAGCAAACTTAACTCGCCCGGCCCCCGATGGCCCCAGACCGGCGGGATAGACCGGTTCAGATGGGGCTTTGATGCATGGGTGGTCTGTTGTTGTGCAAATGGGTATCATACTGTGGTTACTGCATCGACTCTGCGATGCATTGTTGTACGTGCCCGGCGGTCGGTTTGCCAGAAGCGCCCCGTCGGTTGTTTCAGACCCGTTTCGAAGAAAGGAAACCACACTAACCTATGGCAGCTAAAAAATCATCTCCCTTGAAGATCATCCCGCTCGGCGGCCTTGACGGCATCGGCAAGAACATGACGGTCTTCGAGTGCGGCGACGACATGGTGCTCGTCGACGCTGGCCTCATGTTCCCCGACGATTCTCAGCCCGGTATCGACCTGGTGCTTCCCGACTACACGTATGTTCTGGAGAACGAGGAGAAACTCCGCGGTATCGTCGTCACCCACGGACACGAGGACCACACCGGCTCTCTTCCGTACCTGCTGCAGGACCTCAACAATAAGGTGCCCATCTTCTCGAGCAAGCTTACGCTCGGCTTTATCGAGGGCAAGCTCTCCGAGTTCCGCATCCGCGCGCCCAAGTTCCGTGAGGTCAAGGGCGGCAGTCACGTCAACCTGGGTGGCATCTCGCTCGACTTCTTCTCGATGACGCACTCCATCCCCGGCGCTCTGGGCGTGTTCATTCGCACCAACCAGGGCACCGTTATGCACACCGGCGACTTTAAGCTCGACCAGACGCCCATCGATGGTGTCACGCCCGACTATGCCGCCATCAGCCGCTTTGCCAAGCAGGGCATCGACCTGCTGCTGTCCGACTCCACCAACGCCACGGTTCCTGGCTTTACTAAGTCCGAGGCCGAGGTCGGTCCCAGCTTGTTGCATGCCATCAAGAACGCCCCGGGCCGCGTGTTCGTCGCGTCGTTCTCGAGCCATATCCATCGTCTGCAGCAGATCTGCGACGCCGCACGCAAGTGCGGTCGCAAGGTCGTCGTGACCGGCCGCTCCATGCTCACCAACACCCGCGTGGCGCGCGAGTTGGGTTACCTCAACATCGATGACGCCGATATCATCGATGCCTTCGATATCGATAACCTGCCCGACGACAAGATCGTCGTCATGTGCACCGGCTCTCAGGGCGAGCCGCTGTCGGCCCTGTCCCGCATGGCCAACGGCGAGCACAAGACGCTCTCCATCCACGAGGGCGATACCGTCATCCTGTCCGCTACGCCCGTTCCCGGCAACGAGAAGGCCGTGCAGCAGGTCGTCAACAGCCTGGCCAAGCTTGGTTGCGACGTGTGGGATAAGAATCGCGCCCTCGTCCATGTCTCGGGCCACGGCAGCCAGGAGGAGCTCAAGCTTCTGATGGCCATGGCCAAGCCCACCTACTTTATGCCGGTTCACGGCGAGGCCGTGCACCTGCGTGCCCATGCCCAGCTTGCCCGTAAGATGGGCATCAAGGATGATCACATCTTTATCCTCGATAACGGTGACACGCTCGAGATGCGTGGCGGTATCGTCAAGCGCGGCACGCCCGTCGAGTCCGGCGTCGTCTACGTCGACGGTCTGCGCATCGGCGATACCGACCCCATCGTCCTGCGCGATCGTCAGAAGCTCGCCAACGACGGTATGGTCACAGCCGTCGCCATCGTCTCGCTCAAGCACAAGAAGATCGAGGCCATCGAGTTCTCGGGCCGCGGTGTTTCGTTTGCCATCGACGACCAGTTCTCCGAGGATGCTTCCGCGTCCATCATGAAGACGATCGAGAAGGGCAAGTTCAGCTTCACCAGCAGCGGTTCCGACGCTATTCGCAAGGCCGTGCGCGACTCGCTCTCCAACTTTATCTGGAGCCGTACGCGCACTCGCCCGATGATCATCCCGGTCGTCATGGAGGTTTAGTTTGGCGCGCGGATCTGCACAAAACGCCAAAGGCAATAGGGCCAACAACCAACCGGCATCTGCTAAGGGTGCCGGTTCCCATCTTCGTGCCAATAAGGGTCACGAGGACGAGTTCGACGATTTCGAACCCTTGGTTGAGCCCTCGGCCAACCGTGATATCGCAGGCGTCGTTATCGCCGTTTTGGCCATCGCGTCTTTTATTGCCGTGATTTCGCCGGCGACCGCGCCCGTGACGGCCGCGGTCGCCGGTTTCTACCACCTTGGCTTTGGCCTGGGTGCCTATGTGCTGCCGATCGTCATCCTGCTGTTTGCCGCCACGCTCTTTTTGGGTGAGGATTCTCCGCTCAACGTGCGTTCGGTTGCCGGCGGTGCCGTGGTCTTTGTGGCCGTGGTTTCCATCCTGTCTTTGATGGTGCCGGGCACGAGCGATTCGAGCGCCCTTATGTTTACGCCGCAAAACCTTTCTGCCTCGGGCGGCTACATTGGTGCCTTTATCGCCAGTACGCTGCAAAATGCCCTGGGTAAACCCATTGCGATGGTGGTCCTGCTGGGCCTTGTCGTCGTGGGTTTGGTTATCATCGGCTTTTCGGTTGGCGGCGTTCTGCGCTCCGCCCGTGACCGTGCGGCCGTTTTTGCCGAGCGCCGCCGCGCCGATGTCAACGCTAGCCCGTGGGGCGACGACGAGGCCCTTTCGGTTCCCGGTGTCGCTCGTCCGCACCTGAGCATTCTGCGCCAAAAGGGAACTGACGCCGCCGTGACTACGGTTATGGGCGATAATGTCGATCCTGTTCTGGACGAAGACGACGAGGACGAGGACCCGTTTGTCGATGTGTCCGAGGCCGTGGAGGCTGAGCACGCCAAGACGACGCTGCTGCCGCGCCGTCGCGCCAAGAAGGCCAAAGCCGCACCTAAACTCAATACGAGCGAGCCGGATCCGTCTTGGTCCGATAGCGAAATCGAACTTACCGAGGGCGATGACGAGGACGATGAGGCTCCGCTCGAGTCCGCCAAGACAACCTTGCTGCCGCGTCGCCCAGGCACGCGCGGGCAGGTGACCGGCCAGCTTTCGATGGAAGACGATCCAGCCGAGATCGATGAGTCCGAGCCGCCGTTTGCCGTGAATCCGGTTTCGGCCGCTCCGCAGATTCCTGATTTCCTCAAGCATCCCAAGGTTGCCGACGCGTCCGTTGCGAGCGCTACCGAAGCACCGGCAGCCAGCGATGGGGGAGCGGATAAAGCCTTTGCGGATAGCGAGAACGAAGAAGAGGACGGCCTCAAGCTTCCGCCGCTCGAGATTCTGCATGCCAACCCGCAGTCGGCGTCTTCCGCGTCTTCGGACAAGGAGCTGGAGCAGACCGCGGAGTCGCTGCAGTCGACCTTGCTTGAGTTTGGCCGAAGCGCCCGCGTGGTCGGCTGGATTGCCGGCCCCACGGTGACGACCTTTAAGCTGCAGCCCGGCGAGGGCGAGCGCGTGAGCAAGATCTCGAGTCTCGAGGACGATATCGCGCTTTCGCTTGCTGCCCAGTCGGTGCGTATCTTTGCTCCTATTCCCGGTACTTCGCTTGTGGGTATCGAGATCCCTAACCGCAAACGTCAAAACGTCAATCTGGGCGACGTGCTGCCCTATGTGAAGGGCGGCCCGCTCGAGCTAGCCATCGGTCGTGATGCCGAGGGTACGCCGGTCGTTGCCGACCTCGCCAAGATGCCCCACCTGCTAATCGCCGGTACTACCGGGTCCGGTAAGTCGGTCATGATTAACTCCATCATCACGACCCTGCTCATGCGTGCGCTTCCCGAGGACGTTCGCCTGATCATGGTCGACCCCAAGCGCGTCGAGCTCGCGGGCTACAACGGCTTGCCGCATCTCTATGTGCCCGTCGTGACCGAGCCCAAGCAGGCCGCAAGCGCCCTGCAGTGGGCCGTTTCCGAGATGGAGCGCCGCCTGAAGGTCTTCGAACGCCTCAACGTCCGTAAGATTTCGACCTATAACGAAAAGCAGGCCGCCGGCGAGTTTGAGCATTACGATAACCCGCCGCAAAAGATGCCCTACCTGGTCATCATCATCGACGAGCTTTCGGACCTGATGATGGTCGCCGGCAAGGATGTCGAGGCTTCGATCGTGCGTATCGCCCAGCTGGGCCGTGCCGCCGGCATCCACCTTATCGTGGCCACGCAGCGCCCCAGTTCCAACGTGGTGACGGGTCTCATCAAGGCAAATATCACCAACCGTATTGCCTTTAACGTCGCTACGGGTGTCGATTCCCGCGTCATCATTGATCAGATGGGTGCCGAAAAGCTCACCGGTCTGGGCGATATGCTGTTCTCGAAGGTTGATTGGGGTAAGCCTCGCCGTATCCAGGGCTGCTTTGTTTCGGATGACGAGATCAACGAGATCGTCGAGTTCGTCAAATCTCAGAGCGAGCCTGACTACCACGAGGAGATCCTTTCTGCCGTGGCTCCCGCCTCGATGTCTATGGCGGGCGGTGGCGGTATTGTCCGAACCGGAGTTGCCGAGCCGCAGGATGACGATCCGCTTATCTGGGAAGCCGCCCATATTGTGGTGGAATCGCAGCTTGGCTCCACATCTGGCCTGCAACGCCGCCTCAAGGTTGGCTATGCGCGCGCCGGGCGTATTATGGACATGCTGGAAGAAAAGGGTGTCGTCGGCCCGCCCGATGGTTCCAAGCCGCGCGAGGTCCTTCTGGACGAGGAGGGGCTTGCCGCGCTTGAATCCGTCGACGCCGAGATGGCACGTGAAGATCGTGAGTTTGGAGGATTCTGATGGCTGCACGCTTTGGTGACATGCTGCTCGAGCAGCGTCGCCGAATGGGCCTTTCCATTCAGCAGGTCGCCAACACCATCAAAATCAGACCGCAGATCATCGAGTTTTTCGAGACCGGTAACTTTGCGTCGATGCCCCCGCGCGGCTATGCGCAGGGCATGATTTCGAGCTATGCACGCTTTTTGGGCCTCAATCCGCGCGAGGTCGTCAATGCCTACTTTGACGAGCTGATGGCATACGAGCGCGAGACGTCGCAGCAGGGTGGTCGTTTTCAGGACGCCGCCGGCTATGTCAATTCGCGTTCCTCGGTGGATAACGGGCGCTTCCTGATGGTTCAGGGCGGTCGCTCAACGCGTTATGGTCAGCGTCCGCAGCAGGCTGGCTATATTACCGAGACGGGGTCCAGTGAGGAAATCCGTTCTCAGCGCGATCGTTTCCGCAGGACGCCTACGCCCGACGATCGTGCGCTTCCCGCTGCCCGCGGCGTGGCGCGCGATCCCCGTGTCGGCTACGGCGATGGCGGCTATTCCGATCGTGGCTACCGTGGTGTCTCTGCCGGTCGTGCTCGCGGCGGCTATGCGGACGCCGATACTACGCAGGTGACGCCGCGTCTCCGCTCGCAGTCGCAACCGTCTGGCCAGCGCTCCTCCGCCCCGCGTTCGGGACAGCGTAACTACCAGGGCCGTAGCGAGCTCGCGCCTCGTTCGGGTCAGCGCAATATGCAGCGCCAGGGCGGTTATTGCGGTCGTCCCGACAATGGCCGTGGGCGCATGCCCCAGGGCAGTGGCCATAGCGGATCCAACCGTGGGCGCGGTGGTGTGCGTGCCCCTCAGAACAACGGACTCGATCCGCGTATCGTCTATGCCGGTATCGGTGTCGTTGCGCTGCTGCTCATCGTGCTCATTGTGGTCTTGCTGCGCGGCTGCGGCTCTTCGACTCCCGAATCGACGCCCGAGACCCCTGTGGCAACCAAGACGACGACCAAGAAGACTTCCAAGAAGACCGAAACGGCCGATGAGGACGAAGATGCCGATGAGGGCACGGACGAGTCGACTGATTCTGAAACCGCTAAGAAGACGACCAAGAAGGGCGAAAACGAGGTTACGAAGGTCAAGGTCTCTGTCTCCAAGGGCAAGACCGCGTGGATAGAAGTCAAGGTCGACGGTAAGTCGGTCTATGGCGCCCAGGCGACCGGCCCCTTTGAGCAGGAGTACACGCCCGAGTCTTCGATTGAAATCACTACGTCCAAGCCTTCCGACGTCACGGTCACCAAGAACGGCGAAAAGGTCCGCTACGATACCAAGACATCGGGCGTGGCGCGTGTGACCATTACCGTCCCCAAGAAGGAGACCACCGACGCCAAGGACGGCGAGGGCTCCGACGGCACCGATGGCACCGAAAGTGCCGACGGAACCGATGGTACCGACGGCACCGATGCCCAGTCCACGGATGGCACCGATACCGTCACCGACGGTCAAACGACGACCGATTCTACCGATTATTCGTACGATAGCTACTAGACCGCTCGCAAGCGAAAGGATGAACCATGGCTAAAGATTCCAGCTTTGATGTTGTGTCCGAGGTCAACATGCAGGAGGTCGACAACGCCTTCCAGCAGACTACGCGCGAAATCTCCCAGCGCTATGACCTTAAGGATTCCGGCGCCACGATCGAGCTCTCGAAGGGCGACAAGCTCTTTACGATTAACGCTCCGGCCGACTTTGTCTCCAAGCAGATTATCGACGTCCTGAGCTCTAAGCTCATCAAGCGCGGCATCGACCTCAAGGCTGTCTCTTGGGATGCTCCGCAGGCTGCCTCGGGCAGTACTGTTCGCGTGCTCGGCCATATCGTGGAGGGTATCGACCAGACGACCGCCAAGAAGATCAACAAGGACGTCAAGGACCAAAAACTCAAGGTTAAGGTAACCATCGAGGCCGATAAACTGCGCGTTTCCTCGGCCTCTAAAGATGCGCTTCAGGCTGTTATCCAGTTCCTGCGCGACCAGGACTACGGCCAGCCGCTTCAGTTTACCAACTACCGTTAATTCATTCGAAAGGACCGCTCTCCAACATGGATACACCGTTGGGCTCCGTGCTCTACATCACCCTCGGTTGCGCAAAAAACGAGGTTGATACCGACCGCATGCGCTCGCTGCTGACTGCCGCGGGCTACGAGGAGGCATTCGATCCGCAGGATGCCGATATCGCCATCGTCAACACGTGCTCGTTCTTGGCCTCCGCAACGTCTGAGAGCATCGAGACCACACTCGAGCTCGCCAACGAGGTTCAGGACGGCGTTCGCTCCTGTCCCATCGTCATGTGCGGTTGCGTGCCGTCGCGTTACGGCGATGACCTGCCCGACGAGCTGCCCGAGGTCGCTGCCTTTGTGAAGGCCGACGAAGAGGACGGCATCGTGGCGGTCATTGACGGCGTGCTGGGTATCGAGCGCGAGATTGCCGCCTATATTCCTCAGGTTAAGCGTACCGTCGAGGGCGCGGTCGCCTACGTGAAGATCTCCGATGGCTGCAATCGCTTCTGCAGCTTCTGCATGATTCCCTACATTCGCGGCCGCTATCATTCGCGCAATGCCGAGAGCATCATTTCGGAGGTGCGTGACCTGGTTGCCGGCGGTGTGCGCGAGATCGTGCTGATCGGTCAGGACACGGGTATCTGGGGCACCGACTTTGCCGATGAGGACGTCGCCGCGGGCTCGCCGCGCAATCTGGCTCAGCTGTTGCGCGCCGTCGCCGAAGCCGTACGTCCGCACAACGTCTGGGTGCGCGTGCTCTATCTGCAGCCCGAGGGTATGACCGACGAGCTTATCGAGACCATTCGCGACACGCCCGAGGTATTGCCTTACATCGATATCCCCGTTCAGCACTGTTCCGCCCGCATCTTGAAGGCCATGCGCCGCTCTGGCTCACGCCAGGAGCTCGAGGATCTGTTCCGCGACCTGCGCAATCGCATCCCTGGTATCGTGATCCGCTCTACGGCCATGGTCGGCTTCCCGACCGAGACCGACGACGAGTTCCGCGATCTTATCGACTTTATGGATACCGTGGGCTTTGACTACACGAGCGTCTTTGCCTACTCGCAGGAGGAGGGAAGCCTGGCCGCCAAGATGGAGGGTCAGGTCGACGAGGACGTTAAGCTCGAGCGCGCCCAGGAGGCTATGGACCTGGCCGAGTCGCTCGGTTTTGCCGCGACCGCCGCGCACGTGGGCGAGCGCGCCCAGGTGATCGTCGACGGTATCGAGCAGACCGAAGATGGCGCCGAGCTCATCGGTCACGCCTGGTTCCAGGCCCCTGATTCCGACGGCGCGGTGCACCTGGATGCTAGCGAGGCGTCCGTGGGCGATATTTTGACCGTCGAGTTTACCGATAGCTTCTGCTACGAGCTTATCGGTCACGTTGTGGAGTAGGAGAGCGTCGTGGCTAACGAGAGCAATAAGGAACTGACGAGTGTCTGGACGCCCGCCAACATCGTGACGTGCGTGCGCATCGTCTTTATTCCGGTCTTTATGATCGTTTCTGCCCTGTCGCATACGACCGTTGCAGGTACAGATTGGAGCACCTTTGACGGCCCGCTTGCCGCCGTTGCGTTTATTCTGTACGTCATCTTGTCGTGCACCGATAAGGTCGATGGGTATCTGGCGCGTTCGCGCAACGAGATCACCGACTTCGGCAAGTTCTTGGACCCCATCGCCGATAAGCTGCTGGTGTTCTCGGCCCTGCTCCTGTTTTTGGACTTTGGCGCGGTTTCCGTGTGGTCCGTGTTCATCATCTTGTTCCGCGAGTTGCTGGTAAGCGCCCTTCGCATGGTCGCGAGCGCTGCCGGCGTGGTCATCGCGGCTGACAAGCTCGGCAAGTATAAGACGGCGACCACGATGGTCTCCATCTGTGGCTACCTGTGTGTCTTTGCGATGGCGGGCCTTCACCTTGGCCCGGCGACGCTGACGCTCGGTATCTACTCGGTGTCGCGCTTCCTGTACGTCATCGCTGTCATCCTAACCGTTATTTCGGGCGCTCAGTACTTCTGGAACTGCCGCAAGATTGTCTTTTCGGTCTAGGTCCTGGTAGGTATGACGGACTCTTTTGAACAGATTGTCACGCACAATGAGGGGCTGGCGCGCGCTATTGTCGAGCGTGCGGGCGCATTGGGCGTGACGGTATCGACGGCTGAGTCGTTGACCGCGGGTATGATTGCCTCGACAATTGCCGATATTCCCGGTGCCTCGGCGGTGCTGCGCGGCGGTGCGGTGACGTACTGCGACGAGATTAAGCATCGCGTGCTGGGTGTTGAGCAAGAAACGCTCGATCGCTATACCGCGGTTTCGTATCAGACGGCTCGCGAGATGGCTGCCGGCTCGTTGGAGCTGTACCGGTGTGATATCGCCGTGAGTGCAACGGGATATGCCGGTCCCGGCGGGGGCACCGAGCACGATCCTGCTGGAACGTTCTATATCGGCTGGGCGTATCGTCCGGCCGATGGAGGAATGACCGTCGTGGATTCCATGCGTTGCTGTTACGAGGGAGATCGTTCGTGTGTTCGTGCCCATGCGGTCACGGAGGCACTGGGACGCATGGCCCGCATTCTCGACTCTATGGAATAGGCGTGTTGTAAGGGGCTTTCGGGCCCCTTAATTGTGGAGATGGGGACCTCTGGCGTTTCGGGAGTCTGTGCTGGTCGTTGGCCTTTTCTTGCTTGATTTGTTGCTATTGGTTTCTTTGCGGTCAAGCATTTGGTCAGCTTTTGGTCGGCGTTTGGTTGGGTTTTGGAATGATGGCCTGCATATGATGTATCTGTACGGTTGACCACGAACAGCCGTTCGTTTATTATCGATGCAGGTTGTTAAGAGGAGGGCTTTCCATGGCCAAGAATTCAGGTCCTGTACGTACCGTCCATGCACGTACGACGGGTAAAGAGCGCGACGAGATGATCGCCACCACTAAGGCCGAGATCGAGAAGAAGTTCGGCCAGGGCTCCATTATGAGGTATGGCGACGGCGGTCCCGAACTCGAGGTCGAGGCCATTCCCACCGGTGCCCTGTCGCTCGATGCCGCTTTGGGCATCGGTGGCGTTCCGCGTGGCCGTATCGTCGAGATTTACGGCCCCGAGTCCTCCGGTAAGACCACGCTGTCGCTCGAGATCTTGGCCGAGGCGCAGGCCATGGGTGGCGTTGTGGCGTTTATCGATGCCGAGCATGCGCTCGACCCCACCTATGCCGCACGCATTGGAGTAGATATCGACGAGGTGCTCATTTCCCAGCCCGATACGGGTGAGCAGGCACTCGAGATCGTTGACATGCTCGTGCGCTCCGGCGCTATCGATGCTATCGTCGTCGACTCTGTCGCCGCGCTCACCCCGCGTGCCGAGATCGAGGGCGAAATCGGCGATACCACGGTTGGCCTGCAGGCACGTCTGATGAGTCAGGCGCTCCGCAAGCTCGCCGGCTCGCTCTCTAAGTCCAATACGACGTGCATCTTCATTAACCAGCTGCGCGAGAAGATCGGCGTGATGTTCGGCAACCCCGAGACCACGACGGGCGGCCGTGCGCTTAAGTTCTTCTCTTCTGTGCGTATCGACATCCGTCGCATCGACAGCATTAAGCTCAAGGACGAGGTCATTGGCAACCGCGTGCGCGCCAAGGTGGTCAAGAACAAGGTGGCTGCTCCGTTCCGCTCGGCCGAGTTCGACATCATGTACGGGACGGGCATCTCCAAGGAGGGCTCGATTCTGGATATGGCTGTCGAATACGACATCTGCAAAAAGACGGGCTCGTGGTTTGCGTACGGCGAGGATAAGCTCGGCAACGGCCGCGAAGCAGCTAAGACGTTCTTGCGCGAGCACCCCGATTGCGCCGACGAGATCGAGCATAAGGTTCGTCTTGCCTGCGGTCTTGAGTATGACGACGATGCACCCTCCGAGGTTGAGCTTACTGACCAGACACTGGGGGAGCAGCCGGCAAATGATGGGTTTGACGAGCTCTATGCCATCGACGGCTCCGCAATGCTCGACGACGATGAGTAGCGGTTGCTGCCATGTCGTATACCGTGACCGAGGCTACGGTCGTTTTTCCCGATAAGAAGGCGCCCTCCTCGTTTTCGATCGGCTACGCTTCCAAAAAGCCCTGTGCGCATATCGATTGCGATCTTGAGGGCGGCTTTCAACGCAGTATCTGGATTCCCACACGCGTGGCGCGTCAGTACGTTAAAAACCGCCCCGAGTTGCCCTGTGACTGGGATGCCTTTCGTGAGTCCGTTGAGCTTATTGAGCGTAAGTGCGCCCTCACCATGGTGACCGAGATGCTTTCGCGCCGCGATCATGCAACGGGCGAAGTGCGCGACAAGCTTGCTTGCTATGGTTTTCGTCAGCCGGCAATCGATTTCGCCGTTTCTCGTGCCACCGAGTACCGTTTTTTGGATGAGAATCGCTTCTGCGCCTATTTTATCGAGGAGCGTAAGCGCCGTGGATGGGGGCAGCGCAAGATCGAGACCGAGCTCAGGCGTCGCCATGTGACCCTCGAGGACATTCCCGGATATCCGGAACAGTATTTTGCCGCCGAAGACGACTTGGAGCGTGCTTTCGCGCTGCTTTCCAAGCGCCGCGTTCCCGAAACACGCGGCTTTGAGAAGCTCGTTCGTTTTTTAATGGGCAAGGGTTTTTCGTATCACATTGCCGCCGATGCCGCCAAAGCCCGTATCGATGCCGAAAACGAGGAATGCGCCGTTTAGGGGCCGACCATCGTCCGTTTTGACCGTTCACCGTTTACTTGCCCCCGCGCCGGGTTGGTTTATTTGACAGTTGCTGCCGTTCAACGTACGATAAATATCGTCATTTGCTTTGTGATATGTGCTCATCTTTGATGAGTTTGTTTATATGTTTCTTTGTATCCGACCCGCATAAGCTGCGCCCATATTACTCAAATGTCGCGAGCCGTTCGTAAGGACGGTTCGCTTTGTTATGTAACGAATCCATAAAAAGGAGTGAGCATGCCTATCTTTGCAGCAGCGCTCGTTGGCATCCTTGTGGGTGCCGTCGTCGCCATTGCCTACATGCGCACCGCCAAGCAGGGTAGTCTTCACGAGGCCGATGAAAAGATTCAATCGGCACATGCACAGGCTGAGTCCCTGATCGGTGATGCAAAGCGTCAGGCCGATACCCTCAAAAAAGAGGCTCTGCTTGAGGCCAAGGAAGAGATCATCAAGAATAAGCAGGCTGCCGAGGCCGAGGACAAGCAGCGTAAGAGCGAGATTCGTACGCTCGAGAATCGCGTGATGCAGCGCGAGGAGTCCCTCGATCGCCGTAACGATGCCCTCGATAAGCGCGAGCACCAGCTGTCCAGCCAGGCCGGCCAGGTCGAGAAGCGCTCCCGTGAGCTTGAGGAGCTCTGTGCCAAGCAGACCTCCGAGCTCGAGCGTATCGCCGACCTTACCCGCGAGGATGCCCATAAAGAGCTGCTCGACAAGGTGCGTGGCGAGGTTACCCATGAGGCAGCCACCATCATTCGCGAGTCCGAGCAGCAGGTTCGCGCGGAGTGCCATAAGACCGCCCAGGAGATCTTGTCCCTGGCGATTCAGCGCTGCGCCGCCGATCACACCGCCGAGGTCACCGTTACCTCCGTGCATATTCCTTCTGACGACCTGAAGGGCCGCATCATCGGCCGCGAGGGCCGCAACATCCGCACCTTCGAGCAGGTGTCCGGCGTCAACCTCGTGATCGACGACACGCCTGAGACGGTAGTGCTCTCGAGCTTCGATCCCGTCCGTCGCGAGACTGCTCGCGTCGCTCTCGAGAACCTCATCGCCGACGGCCGTATTCACCCCGCCCGCATCGAGGAGATGTATCACAAGGCTGCCGACCTGGTTCAGCAGCGCGTGCGCGAGGCTGGCGAGCAGGCCGCCTTCGATACCGGTATCCACGACCTGCACCCCGAGATCGTCAAGACCCTGGGTGCCCTGCGCTACCGCACTTCGTTTGGCCAGAACGTGCTCCAGCACTCCCTCGAGGTCTCCGACCTGTGCGGTGTGATGGCTTCCGAGCTTGGTCTCGACGTTGTGACGGCCAAGCGCGCCGGTCTGCTGCACGACCTCGGCAAGGCAATCGATCATGACGTCGAGGGTCCGCATGCCGTTATTGGCGCCGAGCTCGCCCGCCGCTATGGCGAGAAGCCCGTTATCGTTCACGCCATCGAGGCCCATCACGCCGACGTCGACCCCAATACGGTGCTCGACGTCCTCGTTCAGGCCGCCGATGCTGTCTCTGCCTCTCGCCCCGGTGCCCGCCGCGAGTCGGCCGAGAACTATATCAAGCGCCTTGAGAAGCTCGAGGAGATCGCCAACTCCCATGACGGTGTCGAGCGTACCTATGCCATGCAGGCCGGTCGCGAGGTTCACGTTATGGTGCAGCCGGACAAGATTTCCGACGCCCAGTCCACGGTTTTGGCTCACGATATCGCCCATCAGATCGAGGAAGAGATGGAGTATCCCGGTCAGGTTCGCGTTGTCGTGATTCGCGAGAGCCGCGCCGTCGATATCGCTAAATAACATGAGCGACGCGAACGAGCTCATCTCATTTATCGCGTCGATGTCGGGGGAGGGCAACCTTCGCGTCGAGGAAAACCTTGGCGAGGGGTATGTCCGCCTCCGCGTTTCGGAGGCCGAGCGGCGTCAGGCAAAACACGACATTCAGCATGTCGAGGATATCGTCATCGAAATGCTTCGCAATGCTCGTGATGCCGGCGCCGATAAGGTCTATCTCGCCACGACCAAGGAAGACGGCGTCCGCACGCTCGTTTTCCTGGATAACGGTTCGGGCGTGCCGCAGGACATGCAAGAGCGCATTTTCGATGCTCGCGTCACCTCTAAGCTCGAGAGCATGAAGATGGATCGCTGGGGTGTTCACGGACGAGGCATGGCTCTGTTCTCGATCAAGCAGAACACCGACGAGGCTCGCGTCGTCACGTCAGGCGTTGACCTTGGCTCTGCCTTTAAGGTGACCGTCGCCACTGACCGCCTCAGCGAGCGTGCCGATCAGTCCAGCTGGCCCCAGGCCGTCAAGGACGAGGACGGTCATTACGTGTGCGCCCGCGGTCCCCACAACATTATTCGCGCCGCCTGCGAGTTTGCCCTCGAGGAGCTGCGCGCCTGTGATGTCTATCTGGGTTCTCCGTCCGAAATCGCCGCGACACTGCATGCGCAGGCGTCCTGTCGCCTCGATGCGTCCCGTCTTTTGTTTATTGATGACGAAGCCGAGCTTCCTGTGGTCGATCGACTGGGGCTTGCATCGGATGCAGAGGACTTTATCCGTATCTGTTCGAGTCTTGGTCTTGAGATGTCCGAGCGTACGGCCCATCGTATCTTGGCTGGGCAGATTAAGCCCGTTCGCGGCGTGACCGCGCGCCTCCTTCGTGAGCGCGACTCGTCCTCGCGTGCGTCCACTCCGGTCGATCTTGCCAAGGACCGCCGTGGGTTGCGCATTGCCAAGGACGATATGGCACAGTTCTCACGAGCTGTTGAGCGTGACTTTAACGACCTTGCCGCTCGGTATTACCTCAACCTCTGCGGCGACCCTAAGATTCGTGTTTCACGTGACCGTATCACCGTGACGTTCGATCTTGCCAAAGAGGAATAGCATCTTTACCGAGTCCGCTCGGTACGATACAGTTATTGCAGTTAAAACGTACTTTTAAACGCAGGAGTTTCTTCATGGATTGCCTGAAGGTATCAAGCAAATCATCACCCGCGTCCGTAGCCGGCGCCATTGCCGGTATGGTCAAAGATGGCGTACCCGTCAATATTCAGTGTGTCGGTGCCGGTGCCGTCAACCAGGCCATTAAGGCCGTGGCTATTGCGCGCGGCTTTTTGATTCCCACGGGCTTCGATATCTCCTGCGCGCCGGTGTTCTCCGATATTCTCATCAATGGGGAATCTCGCACGGCGATCCGTCTCTCTATTTACGTTCATCAAATCAATCGAGCCGCCATGGATAACGTCGTTGTTGATGACGTTAAGCCCGTGGCGTAACGTTTGCTTAGTTTGATTTGCCTTCATCGTTAGGACACATGCATATGGACCAGCGTTCCGCACGCGAAATTCTTGCCGGTAAAACCTACTTTATCCGCACGTTTGGCTGTCAGATGAATCAGCACGATTCCGAGCGCGTGAGCGGCTTGCTTGATTCATATGGCTGCCTTATGGCGCTCGATCCCGAGCATGCCGATATCGTCGTCTTTATGACGTGCTGCGTGCGCGAGGCCGCCGATACGCGCCTGTACGGTCAATGCAATTCCTGCAAAAGCCTGCCGCCTTCGCCCTCGGGCAAGCGAGTGGTTGCTGTAGGCGGTTGTATCGCCCAGCGCGACGGTGAGGGACTGCTTACCAACGTCGACAACGTCAACGTCATTTTTGGCACGCATTCCATCGCACATGTGGCTGAGCTCATTGCCGAGGCATTCCTGGATGGCAAGCGTCATATCCGCACCAATGAGCATGAGGACACGGATGCCATGAGCATGCCGTGGCATCGTGAGACCCAGTATCACGCCTGGGTGCCCATCATGACGGGCTGCAACAATTTCTGCACCTATTGCATCGTGCCGTATGTGCGCGGCCGCGAAAAGAGCCGCCCCTTCGAGGAGATTGTCGATGAGGTGACCGGTCTGGTACGCCAGGGCGTGCGCGAGATCACGCTGCTGGGCCAAAACGTTAACTCGTATGGCCGCGATCTGTTTGGGAAGCCGCGCTTTGCCGACCTGCTGCGCGCCGTTGGCGATACGGGCGTGGAGCGCATCTTCTTTACATCCTCGCATCCCAAGGACCTACTGCCCGAGACTATCGACGCCATGGCCGAGACACCTGCCGTCATGCCGCAGCTGCACCTGGCCGTTCAGTCGGGCTCGACGCGTATTCTCAAAGAGATGAATCGTCGCTACACGCGCGAGGACTATTTGGGGCTCGTCGATCGCATTCGCAATCGCATGCCCGACATTGCGCTTTCGACTGATATTATCGTGGGCTTCCCGGGCGAGACCGAGGAAGACTTTGAGCAGACGCTCTCGCTTGCCGAGACGGTCCGCTATGCGCAGGCCTACACCTTCATTTACTCCAAGCGCGCTGGTACCCCGGCCGCCGAGATTGATGATCCCACACCGCACGAGGTCATCCTTGAGCGCTTTAACCGTCTGGTCAAGGTTATCGAGACGACAGCGCACGAGTACAACCAGGGTGAGCTCCATACCGTGGTGCCGGCGCTCATTGAGGGTACGAGTAAAAAGAACGATGCGGTGCTGCTGGGCAAGAGCCCCAAGAATCAGACCGTTCATGCGCCCATTCCCGAGGGATATAGCATCGACCAGCTTGTCGGTAAGATCGTTGATGTTGACGTCGACGTTGCTAAGACGTGGTATTTGTCAGGCTCCGTTGTGGGTGAGCCGCGCTAATGATTTCTCCCGGGGCAGGTCTTTCCGCCGTTGCGATCGTCGGTCCGACTGCGGTTGGTAAAAGTGACGTCGCTGACCGTTTGGCCGCTCGCCTTTCGTCTGAAGTGCTGTCGTGCGATGCGATGCAAATCTATCGCGGTATGGATATCGGCACCGCAAAGATGACGCCCGATGAGTGTACGGCGCCTCTGCGTCTCGTTGACATCGTAGAGCCGGGCGTCGCGTACTCTGCGGCGCTTTACCAGGCAGACGCTCGCGCGCATGTTGAGCGCCTGCTCGGGTCTGGACGTCTTCCGGTGTTTTGCGGGGGTACGGGCCTGTATCTCAAGGCCGCCCTCGATGAGATGGATTTTCCCTCGGGAGAACTTGAGGACGATCGCCGTGCGGGTTATCAGGAACTTGCCGAGCGCATTGGTGAGGAAGCGCTGCATAAGCTGCTTGCCGAGCGCGATCCTGAGTCTGCCGCGGTCATTCATCCTCATAATGTGCGCCGCGTGATTCGTGCGCTCGAAATGCATGATGACGGCGTTTCCTACGCACAGCAAAAGTCACAGTTTAGTGTTCCACGTGAGCATTATCATGCCTTGTGGTTTGGCTTGACACGCAATCGTGAGCTGCTTTACGAGCGCATTAACCTGCGCGTTGACCTCATGTTTGAGCAGGGTCTTGTTGATGAGGTCCGTGGCCTTATGGACCAGGGGCTTGAAGATGCGCTCACTTCGATGCAGGCGATTGGCTACAAAGAAATCATTGATGCTTTTAACGGTGTGATGACTATGGATGAGGCTCGTGAACTCATTAAGATGCGTTCACGTCGCTATGCCAAGCGTCAGCTTTCGTGGTTTAAGCGCGACGATCGTATTGTGTGGTTCGATATGGACGAATATACGGTCGATGAGGTCGTTGAGGATATCTTGCATCGCATCGAGGCTGCCTGATGGCCCGGTTTCCCCTCGTTCCCACAGCACCCGAGCTTGAGCGTGCCATTCTTGTCGGCGTCGAGTGGCGCGACAATGCGTGGCCGCTCGATCGCTCGCTCGATGAGCTTGAGCGCCTGGCTCATACGGCTGGAGCCCAGTGCGTAGCGCGCCTGTCGCAGCGGTTGGTAAAGCCGTATCCCAAATCGTTTATCGGTTCCGGCAAGGTTGAGGAGCTGTGCGGCTTAGTGCATCGCATGGATGCCGATGTCGTTATTTTTGACGACGATCTGACGCCTTCGCAGCAGTCCTATCTGGAGAAGGCCGTGGGCGAACCGGTTAAGATCATCGATCGCACGGCGTTAATTCTTGATATTTTCGGCCTGCATGCCCAGACGCGTGAGGGTCGTCTACAGGTGCAGCTGGCGCAGCTGCAGTATCTGCTGCCTCGCTTGCGTGGCATGTGGAGCCATCTTGCCAAGGAACAGACGCGTGGCGGAATCGGTTCGCGTTTTGGACAGGGTGAGAGCCAGCTCGAGGTCGACCGACGTCTGATCCGCAACAAGATTGCCGCGCTTCGTCGCGAACTTAAACAGGTCGAACAGAGGCGTGACGTACAGTCTAAGAGTCGTATTGAGTCGCCGGCGTTTCGAGTTGCGTTGGCCGGTTATACCAATGCCGGTAAGTCGACGTTGCTCAATCGTCTGACCGGGTCTACGGTGCTTTCGCAGGATAAGCTGTTCGCCACGCTCGATCCAACGACGCGCTCGTATCGTCTTCCCGGCGGTCGCGGCATGACCATCACCGATACGGTCGGCTTTATTCAAAAGCTGCCGCACGGTTTGGTCGATGCTTTTAAATCGACGCTGTCTGAGGTACTTGGTGCCGATTTAATCCTCAAAGTCGTGGATGCGTCCGACGAGGATTATGAGCGTCAGCTCGAGGCGGTTGATCGCGTTCTTGACGAGATCGGCGCCGGAGAGCGTCTTACACTGACCGTGTTCAATAAAATCGATTTGCTCGATAGCGTAGACCGTCTGAGTTTTAGACGCCGTTATTCCGAGGCGGTCTTGTTCTCTGCCGAGACCGGTGAGGGGCTCGACGCCTTAGTCGATCGTATTGCTCGCGAGGCAGCGGCAACGGATGTTTTGCTTTCGGCCGACATTCCGTATCGCGAAGGAGCTCTTATCACGCTTGTACACGAGCAGGGAACCCTTTTGCATGAAGAATATCTCGAGGACGGCGTTCGCATCGTTGCAAAACTGCCTGCTCGCATTGCGCCTCGACTCGAGCGTTATCGCACGGAGTAAAAAAGCTCCAAAACGCCCAGAATGACGGGCTGGTGTAGCAAATAAAAGGGGAGTGCATGACGCCCCAGATCGGCCAGCGCTGGTAAGGGGTTGGCGTAGGCCCAGCTTGGGACGGGTTTATCGATTCCTTGCACTCTGAGTGCGGTGAAGTATCCTGCGAGATACATAAAGATAAACGGGATGATGGGGTAGTAATCACCCGAGACAAACAAAGGGCTCGGAAATCCCAGCCACGCAAGGTAGGGGATTGGGTAGACCGTTTTGGGGATGCTCCAGGTGAGGGCGAACAACACAAGGCATAGGGACATGCCCCATCTCGTCGATATCTTCTTAAGGACGGGATCGGCCAACGCCACGATGCCGGTACATGCGGCCATGCAGTAGATGATGCCAAAGTTTACCGAATCGTCGACTGAGACAAGTGTTGTTGCCAACCAGACGACGATTGCTGCCAAGGCGTATTTGGTGGCACGTTTGATATTGTTGCGCGAAAGGGTGCACATCCATCCTGCGATGAACAAAAAGACCCAGCTAATACTGGCGCGCCAGATATCCTGGAACATGCCCTGCGTAAACCAAGGCATGTTCCAGCCATAGAGGTAAGCCAAGTCATAGCAGGCGTGAAAACCTGCCATCGAAAGCATCGTAAACCCGCGGACGGTATCAAAGATGGTGATGCGGTTTTGCATTACGAGAATCGGCGCATTAATCCGACAACCTTACCCAGAATGACGGGGTTCGTTGCATAGATGGGCTCCATGGTGTCGTTCTCGGGCTGCAGGCGTACACGTCCCTGCTCCTTATAGAATGTCTTAACGGTTGCCGAACCATCAATCATTGCCACGACAATCTCACCGTTCATGGCGCTCTTCTGCTCTCGCACAATGATGTAATCGCCATTGTAGATGCCGACGTTAATCATCGAGTTCCCATGCACCTCAAGGATAAAAGATCCCTGATCGGTGGCGATTTCAGTCGGAATGGTAAAGGTATCCTCGATATTCTGTTCTGCCAGAATGGGGATCCCGGCTGCGACGCGGCCTACGAGCGGCAGCGAGACTGTTCCGCGAGGTGCGGTGGGTTCGTCGGATTTGGAAATCGAGACGGAGGAACCGTCCTCATCGAAGAGCTCCAAGGCGCGCGGCTTGGTTGCATCGCGCTTGAGCAGCCCGCGCGCTTCTAGGGCGGAGAGATGCGCGTGTACCGTGCTAGGGGAGGACAGGCCCACAGCCGAAGCCATTTCGCGTACGCTGGGCGGATAACCCTTTTCCTGCTGGTATTCCTTGATGAAGTCGTAAATCTGCTGCTGACGCTTGGTAATTTTGCGAGCCATCAGGGGATCCTCTCTTCCGACGTCAAACAAATGTTCGGTTTTTGCTTGACAGGAACAACTGTTCGAAGATAATAATAACCGAACACTCGTTCCCGCGCTAGACTTTTTTGTCCGTGCGGCTTGTTAAAACTGTTCTCAGCAAAACACGCGAGAGGAGAACATGATGAACGCAACGAATTTGGTCCAGGGTAACCTTGCCCTTAAGCTCGAGACGCCTGCTGAGCCTGCGTTTACCGTCGTTAAGGGCGGCCGCTCCCGTTTTCAGCCCGTTGCGGCAATGCCCAATCGCGCTCAGCATACGGTAGCGGCTGCGGCTGCGGCTCCTGTTGCCCTGAAGGCTTCGACGATCGTTGCTTTTGCAGTCGCGTTTGCGCTGTTCTTCGTGCTCGCAACGACGGTGTTTACCGCCCGTCATGCCGCCTATGTGGATTCCGTTTCCAACGTCACGTACGAGACGGTGCGCGTGCATACGGGTGAATCCCTGTGGTCCCTTGCCGAAGAGCATCCGGTTGAGGGTCTTACCACGCAGGAGACTTCCGATATGATCCGCAGCGTTAATCACCTGGAGCGTGGTTCGCTCGATGCAGGTGCCGTTCTTAAGGTTCCTGCTCGTCCGTAATTATTATCGTGCCGCGCATGGTACCCTTGTAATCGTTTTAAAGGAGGTACCATGCGCTGTCCCAAATGCGGCAAGGCACACACCCGCGTTGTCGATTCCCGTATGCAGGAATCAAACAATACGATTAAACGGCGTCGTGAATGTTGCTCGTGCAACTACCGATTTACAACCTTCGAACGTTGCGAAGATCCGATTGAGGTCATCAAGTCCGATGGCTCTAAGCAGCGCTTCGATCGTAATAAGTTGCTGGTCGGCCTGATGCGTGCCACCATCAAACGCGACATCGACACCAAAAAGCTCAATGAGATTATTGACGATATCGAAGTCGAGCTTCGCTCGCGTACGCTGACGGCTGTGACCTCGCATGAGCTGGGCGATATGGTTCTGAAGCGCCTCGCTAGGATCGATAAGGTTGCCTATATCCGTTTCGCCTCGGTCTATCGTGACTTCAAAGACGTCGATGAGTTTCTGCAAGAGCTCGACAAGCTAAGGTGATTTCATGTCCAACATTACGGTCAACATCAAGCGTTTCGATCCCTCGGTCGAGCTTCCTAAGTATGCTCATCCCACGGATGCCGGCCTTGACCTCCGCGCCAACGAAGATTGCATCCTTAAGCCCTTCGAACGCCGTTTGGTCTCCACGGGCATAGCCATCGCACTGCCTGATGGCTATGCCGGCTTTGTCCAGCCCCGTAGCGGTCTGGCCATTAAGCAGGGACTGTCTATAGTCAATACACCGGGCCTCATCGATGCGCACTACCGAGGAGAGCTCAAAGTTATCCTCATCAACCTAGATCCCGCCAACGATATCCAGATCAACAAGGGTGACCGTATCGCTCAGCTCGTCATCCAGGAAGTCCCCACGGTCAACCTCGTAGAAGTAGAAGAGCTCGATCAAACCGATCGAGGGGCCGGCGGTTTCGGCTCAAGCGGCATTGCCTAGCTAGATACAGCTGTCTAGCTTGGGCGCCGTTTATCAGAGGCGTTTATAGAAATTAATCGCTTCGTAATAGGGTAGTGCGCGGGTGTCATGTTTACTCAAATTTGGGTACGAGCGCAATGAGCGTATTCGTTTCGACGAGAGGAGCATTCATGACTTCCGATCATCCGATCGATGTTGCAATTATCGGCGGCGGTCCCGCGGGATATTCGGCAGCTATTTATGCTGCCCGCGCCAACCTTACAACCATGGTCTTTGAGCAGGGCATGTCCGGCGGACAGATTGCCACGACTAACGAGATTGAGAATTTTCCCGGTATTCCATTGCTGAGCGGCGCCGAGCTCGGTGAACGTTTTCAGCAGCATGCGGAAGGTCTTGGCGCCCAGGTGGAATGGAGCATGGTGACGGGCATCGACTACGATGCCGGCGCCGCGAAGTTTATCATCCATCACGATAGAGGCGACACAGAAGCCAAGAGCGTTATCGCGTGCATGGGCGCTACGCCGCGTCCCGCCGGTTTTGTCGGGGAGGATACCTATCGCGGTCGTGGCGTTTCGTATTGCGCAACGTGTGACGGTATGTTCTTCCGCGGGAAGCGCGTGTTTGTTATCGGTGGCGGCAATGCGGCTTGCGAGGAAGCTCTGTTTCTATCTGATATTGCCCGTTCCGTCACCATCGTTCTGCGTCGCGATCGGTTCCGTGCGCCCGACGGCGTGGTGAAAAAGGTGCTCGCGAAGGATAATATTTCAGTTAGGTACCAAACTAGTATTGTCGAGCTTTCGGGTGAGACAATGCCCACGACGATTACCTTTAAGGACAACGCTACGGGTGAAACGTACGCCGAGACCTTTGACCCCGGTTCGTTTGGCATCTTTGTCTTTACCGGCACGCAGCCCCATACCGAGCTTGTCGACCATCTGGTCGATCTGGCGTCTGATGGCGGCATCCTCACCGACGATACGATGGCCACCCGTACACCTGGTCTATTTGCTGCCGGCGATATCCGCTCCAAGCGTTTGCGCCAAGTTGTGACCGCCGTTTCGGACGGAGCCATAGCGGCTACCAGCGCATACGCTTTCCTACGCGGATAAGTACGATAATATATCTTATGTAAGGTTGTTCTATTTGGTTGATATACGTCCCTGGATCGATGAGCAAGTGCTTTAGATCCGGGGACGTTTTTATATTGATTTTGAGTTTCTCTTCGTAAGAGCTATATGAATGGTCGTTCTTACGTGGTATGCAAAACTACATCATCTAGAATAGAAAATAGATACGAACGGAGGCCTCTTATGAACCACGCTAAACACGTTATCCCAATGTCAGATACATCGGTCAGCATTAAGCCTGAGGATATTCAACCAACGGTGCTACCCGATGCATTTATCCAGTCCGATACGGTGCGTAAGCTCAACACGTTGAGCCTTCCGCGTTATGACCAACTGCCGAATGTGACGCTCTACCGTGATCAGGTCATTGAGTATGTCGCACTCTGGATGGAGCCGCTTTCCATTTGCGTGGAGCAGCCTGTTATAACGCCGTCGATGATCAATAACTATGTGAAGGTCGGCCTCGTTCCTGCTCCCGTTAAAAAGCAGTATGGTCGTGAGCAGATCGCGCGCTTGATTGCCATCTGCATCTTTAAGCAGGTGCTTCCCATCGCGGCAGTCCAGGCGCTCTTTAACATTCAGCGTTTGAGCTACGATGCGCCGACCGCTTTCGATTATGTGGTCGATCAGCTCGAGGCATCGATTCGAGCGGCATTTTCCGTCGAGCAGACGCCGGTTCCCGATACGGCACATCAGGTTACGCGTGAGTCGCTGCTTGTGCGCAGCGCAGTTTCGTCCTTTGTTTCGAAGGCGTATCTGATGAGCTACCTCAAGTTCAATGGGTTTAATAGCTAACCGAGGTATAAGACGGGCGGGATAAAGAGCCACTGGCCCCTTATCCCGCCCGCGTGTTTGTTTAATTTGACATTATCGGCCCGAAGCTACGCCCATGCCGTAGCCGATGATGAGGCCGTGCATCTCGGCATAATAGGAATCCAGACCGTTGCAGGGCATGATAATCGTCTTGGAGCCGGGCCAGTGCTCGACAATGCGGTCGGCAAGCGCCTGGGCTCCAGCTTCGTTCTCAACGTGATCGATGATGACTTCGCCGCCGGTGAAACCCTCGGCCTCCATGGTGTCGATAATCTTGGAGAGCATCTTTTTCGCGCCACGCGTATGGCCGACGAGTTTAATCTCGCCTTCCTCACTCGCCGTTCCCAAAATGCGGATATTGAGCTTGTTGGCGATGACGCCGGCTGCCTTAGGAATGCGTCCGGCCTTTGCCAGGTTCTCGTAATTGCACAGGCTAAAGAGGATCTTGCTGTTTTGCTCGAGGCTATCGAAGTAAGCGCAGGCGTCCTCAAAGGAAACGTCCGGGTTACTTGCAAGATATCGATCAAACAGCAAGAAGATCAGGTCCATCTTGCCGCCCGCTGCCCGCGAATTGACCAGGTGAATCTGACGATTGGGCTCCTCGGCAAGTACCATATCGCGTGCCGTAGCGGCAGCGTTATAGCTTCCAGAGACACCCTCCGAGATTGGCATGCAGATCGTCTTGTCGGCGAGCTTAAAGAGCCCAGCCCACTCCCCTACGCTTGGACAGGCGCTCGATGATGCGCTAGCTTCCGACTGAATGGCAACATTAAGCTCGTGAACATCGAGCGAGAGGTCGTCGACAAATTCGCGCTCCCCTACTCGGATTTTGAGGGGTGCGAATGCAAAGGTGGTATGGGATGCAGTCGGTTGCCAATCACGAAGATTGCAGCTCGAATCTGAGATGAGTGCCCAGCTCATTGAGGGTCCTTTCTAGTTGCTCCTCAACAATTATAGCTATCTTTTCGACAGATGCTGTGTATATCTAGTATTCAAAACTAGATTGTTGCTTACACGCAAAACGGGCTGCCGCGATAAAACAATGGACCTCGCTCCCCAAGGATGCGAGGTCCACCTTCGTTTGCTTAGCTACTACACTTAGTAGCGAACGAAAATGTAGTTGTTGTTCATGCCGGCGGCAACGGAGCTGATGATAACGCCCGTGCTGTAGTCGGAAGCATGGATCATCTGGCCGTTACCAATGTAGATGCCGGTGTGGTAAGAGTTAACCACGACATCGCCAGGCTGGGGATCGGATACGCGGGTCCATCCCATGAAGGTGCCCGTGGTTCCCAGGCGGCAATAACGGCCAGTGAGGCAGTAGCTTACAAAGCCGGAGCAGTCAAAGCTGTTCGGTCCAATACCGCCCCAGGAATACGCATAACCGAGCTTGCTGTAGGCACGCGAAACAACGGAACCGCCGTCAACGGACTGGCTCGGTGCGGAAGGCGTCGGAGCCGGAGCGGGCGTCACGGGCTGCGGCGTGGGAGCAGGAGCGGGAGCAGGCGCGGGCGTGTTGCCGCCGCCATTGTTGGAAGCGCCGCCACCATTGTTGGTGTTCTCGGTCGTACCGGCGGTGTCGTTGCTCACCGTGGCCTTTTCGGCGGTGCTGGCATTTATGCCAGCCTGCAGCGCGGCGTTGGCCTCGGCCTCGGCCGCGAGCTCGGCCTGCAATTGCGAATCCAGGGAGTTCACGACGCTCTGAGCCTCAGCCTGCTGGGCATTGAGCTCATCGACCTTCTTCTGCGTCGCGGCGACGTTCTTCTCCTGCTCGGCCTGCTTATCGGTGAGCTGCTGCTTAAGGTCCTTGACCTCCTTAATGGTCTGGGCCTGCTTGTCGGAAACCTTGCCGTAGTAGAACAGACGGTTGAGCATGTCGCCCAGATCGTCGACGCCCGTCAGAACCTGAAGGAGACTCAGGCCGCCGGTCTTGTACTCACCGGCAACGTAGCTCGAAAGCTTTGCCTGGCCTTCGGCAATATCTTGCTGCTTTTGCGTAATTTCGCCGGCAGTCTGATCAAGTTCCTGCGTCTGTGCGGAGAGTTCTTCATGAATTTGCTGGGTTTGGGTGCCAATCTGCTCGAGCTTGGTACGGGCAGCGGCAAGATCGGATGCGGTATCGGCGTAGGCCGGAGCCGAGAGGCCCAGGCCCAAAACACAAGCGAGGGTTGCCGTAGCAGCGCAGCGTGCCATGTTTCTGTGCGTGTTTGCTGTGCGCATGAAGCTTCCTTTCCAATACTAGGGGTAACGGCTAGTCTACCGTCACCAGGCTAAAGAGCTCAACATCGTCGTCAGACGACGTGAGCCTATCGCGCGGGTTGAGAAACGCAAGCTCAAGGATACAACCGTAGCCCACGAGCTTTGCGCCCATATCTCGCACCAGTTTACCTGTTGCCTCGACGGTTCCGCCCGTCGCGACCAAGTCGTCCAGAATCAACACGGTATCTTTAGAGCTGATAGCGTCGGCGTGAATCTCGATGGAATCCGTTCCGTACTCGAGTTCGTAGCTTGCGCTCACCGTTTTACGAGGGAGTTTACCCGGCTTACGTGCGGGAACAAAGCCGGCGCCCAGGGCGACGGCCACGGGCACGCCCACCATAAAGCCACGAGCCTCGGGGCCGACGACCTTAGTGATACACATGCCGGCAAAATGCTCGGCTAGGGCATCGACCATGGCCTTCAGAGCCTCGGGATTGCCAAAGAGCGGCGTGATGTCCTTAAATACGACTCCGGGTTCGGGATAGTCGGGGATGTCGACGATATGAGATTCGAAGTCGTACATTGCGTGACCTTTCATGGATTGCCGGGTTGGTTGCGGCGGTTATTTACCCGCGGTGGTGGTTCCAGAATGCAAAGGCATAACGACCTTAAGCGGCTGCACGATCGATTCCTCGCGTACAGCGACCGTAGAGCTGCCGGCTTCTTCGCTTTTGGCCTTCGTTGATTCGGAGCGTGCTATCTCCTCGTCGAGCGCATCGATATCGGCATCCTCGACCACAGCGTTGAGTGACTCGAAGACACGGTTCTTGAGTAGTGCGGTGTGGACGCCCTCTGTGAGGTCGTGCAGCTTCTTAAACGCGCGCTCGAGCTTGGCGTCGCGCTCGTCATCCGAGGTATCCATGCCGAGCATGCTCACGAGCACCTGCTCAAACATCGAGGACTCACGGTTGGCCGACGACACATACTGACGCAGGTTGCGCGGCTCGATGTGAAAACGCGACAGCTCCGAGCAGTAACGGATAATCGGGAAATCTCGGCCATCGACAAGTTCGCGGTTCTGCGGGCTCTTGATGATGCGAATGAGGTCGTTTTCGGCCAAAGAACGGATAAACGAGATATCGACGCCCAACATGTCGGGGATCGTCTCGATGGGGTGCAGCTTTTGCTTGGTCTCTTTGGGTTCCGTCTTGAGTGGTACATCGGACAGCAAGCCAACCTCATAGGCGAGCGTGGACAAGTCGGTGGCATTTTCCAGGCGCTGTTTGATAACGTTGAGCGGCATGTAGCGGGTCTTCTGCAGATGCAGGATGACCTCCAGACGATCAACGTCCTCCTTAGAGTACTGACGGTAACCCTTGGGCGTACGATGAGGGGTAATGAGCCCCTCATCTTCTAAAAATCTGATTTTTGAGTTCGAAAGATCGGGGTATGCGCCTCGAAGTAGGTTGACGACTTGGCCGATACTCAGATAGTTGCGTTCGGCCATTACCTACTCACCGGTTTCGATGCGCTCCGGCGTGCTCTCGTGGTAGATGAGCGTGAACGTACCGATCTGAACGGAAGAACCGTCGTGCAGCGGAGCGCTGTTAACGATGGCGCCGTCGACCCAGGTGCCGTTGAGCGAGCCAAGATCCTCGATACGAGCGCCCAGCCCCTCGCGAATAATGCGTGCATGGCTGCGAGATACCGTCATATCGTTGAGGAAGATACCATTTGCCGGATCGCGGCCGATCGTGGTGCAGTCATCCTCGAGCTCAAAGGCGGCACCGGTCTGCGGACCCTTGACAATGGATAGAACGGGGGCGGTGATGCGCACGTTGGCCATAAGGTCGGGAACGGTGACATCGCTCGAAGGAACGCGGAAAACGCAGGTAGCGTCCGCGGTCTTATCGTTCTGAGGCATATTGTTAACCATGTTGTCCATGACAACCCCTAACTTAACGCGGACATGCCGCAAAGAATGAACTGTACGTAATCATACCCCAATGAATCAGTCTTCGATTTCGGGGTTGAGAAAGTCGATGTCCTCGTCCTCTGGATGCGCGACGGCCTGTTTAATGGCCATTCCGCCCTTAACGGAGTAAATGACGGCAGTGAGCATGGAGAAGATCACGCCACCGTAGACAAAGAAGATGCCGAGCGGCACCGAGCTCCCGTTAAGACCTGGAAACGCCGTAAACGTGGAGGGCAGCAGGTTCCAGCCATCGATGACGGGGATGCCCAACAACATGAATGAAAAGCCGGTCATGAGCAGCGCCGTGGCGATTTTGCCGGGAAAGACGACGTCGATGGGGCGAGGGTGGTAATGGCGCACGATGAGCGAGCCGATACCCAGATAGATATCGCGACCGATGATGAGTACGCAGACCCAGATGGGCAGCTCGCCGCGTACCACCAGACCCAGAACGCCCGTAAACAAGAGGGCGCGGTCGCAGATGGGGTCCATGACTTTACCGAGCCACGAGACCGTCTTGGTCATGCGGGCAATCTGTCCGTCCATCCAGTCGGTGGAGGCGGCGATGGCATAGATCACGATGGCGATGACGCGGTTGTTGTCCGTCACAAACAGGTACAGAAAAACGAGCGTGAGGACCAGGCGCGTAAAGGTAATGAAATTGGAGATCGTGAAGATCTTATTCGACGGGTAATCGGAAGTGCCGATAAGCTCCTTTTTGATCTTCTTTTTGATGCCCACAGGACTCCCCCGCTGGTAAACGACAAAACTTTCGATACTATACCCGTTCCGGCGATGTCTATCCAGCGCAAGCATAGAGAGTCCAGACATGTGGAGGACGTTGCTGGTCGGCACGTGGAGTCGCATTTGTGTACATCAGCCCCCAAAGATGCCAAAAAATAACGGCGCTGGTGAGGTGCTCTTCGCGTCAAGTCACTTTGCTTTCGAGCGCAAGGGACGCTCGAGCCAGGATGGAGAGGGCGAAAGCTACACCCTCACCGACCTCGACGGGGTCAATCGCATCGACTGCAAAAGCGGCTTCGGGTTCTACGCAGAGCCGAGGGCCGAGTCACAGTGGGCAGCAGCAAAGCGTGGTCCTGGACCTTCGCCAACGTTTCGCTGCGCAAGCTCTTTGAAGCATCGCTTGCGACGGGAAACCCGATAAGGTGGAGCTAGAGATGGCGGCGTTCACCTTTTGGTTCCACCTGCCAGCACCTCCTCTCTCGATGCCGCAAGGGTTTCTTCGCGGTGATAGACCGACACCGTTCATCGTTGTTACGGGCTCGTTCGCAAAGTCGTGAACACGCTCCCCTCTTGTTCAGCGCATAATGGTGCACCGTGTGCGGCTGTGCGGCCGCACGCTAAAGGAGATGTGCCCGCATGGGCATCGAGAGAGAGGATGCAGCATGAACCTGAGGGAGAAGTACGGTGAGTGGGGCCTGATCCTGGGCGCGACCGAGGGCGTCGGCAAGGCGTTCTGCGAGAAGATCGCCGCCGGCGGCATGAATGTCGTCATGGTCGGCCGTCGCGAGGAGAAGCTGAACGTGCTCGCCGGCGAGATCCGCGAGACCTACGGCGTGGAGACCAAGGTCGTGCGCGCCGACTTTAGCCAGCCCGGCGCGGCCGAGACCGTCTTCGCCGCGACCGAGGGCCTGGACATGGGCTTCATGAGCTACGTTGCCTGCCTGCACAGCTTCGGCAAGATTCAGGACACCCCCTGGGAGAAGCACGAGGCCATGATCAACGTCAACGTCGTGACCTTCCTCAAGTGCTTCCACCACTACATGCGGATCTTTGCCACCCAGGACCGCGGCGCCGTGATCAACGTCTCGTCGATGACCGGCATCAGCTCCAGCCCCTGGAACGGCCAGTACGGCGCGGGCAAGGCCTTCATCCTCAAGATGACCGAGGCCGTGGCCTGCGAGTGCGAGGGCACCGGTGTCGACGTCGAGGTCATCACCCTCGGCACCACCCTAACCCCCAGCCTGCTGTCCAACCTCCCCGGCGGCCCGCAGGGCGAGGCCGTCATGAAGATCGCCCTCACCCCCGAGGAGTGCGTCGACGAGGCCTTTGAGAAGCTGGGTAAGGAGCTCTCCGTCATCGCCGGCCAGCGCAACAAGGACTCCGTCCACGACTGGAAGGCCAACCACACCGAGGACGAGTACATCCGCTACATGGGCTCGTTCTACCGCGACTAGCGGCTGCCGCGGCGCGTGCGCGAGGGCACGTGCGGGTTCGCAGGTAGAGATGCGAGTGCGAGGGTTTCTTTGCGGGGGCGTGCGGATGCGGCGCCTGCGAGGGAACCCTCTTTTCGTGGGTGGGCGCGACGGTATCTCTGCGCTCACCGTCTAGGGCGACCTGCCCGGCTCCCTCGCGATCTCCCCGCACGGGACCCCGCGCCCCGGCATCCTCTGGACCGTGTCCCGCTTGTGCCCAGTGGCTCGGCCGATCCGGCCCCCAGGGTATCGGATTCCCGCATTCATCCGTACTTGTTCGGATGAATGCGGGAGGTGTTCGGATGAGGTTGATATTCAAGGTGTAGACCTTTTTCTTGGTACTCCTCAAATGCGGCAGGGTTTTTCGAGTTTGTAGATGCTAATATAACCCTGCTCTCGAAAGAGGGCTCAGTCCCGGCTGGTAAACCTGACGTTTGGCGTGGTGTGCGTGACACGCATAGCGGGCATGGCCGCGATAGAATTTTCCATGCGGAGGGGCTCGACCCCATAGCGCCCCGAGGGTTTCGGGGAGGGCGAACTGGCAGGCAGGGAACCGGGATACAGGCTGTCCGGAAGGAGGGGTGTAATGCCTCTTCTTCTTTTTTGCCACATCAATCTTCTGGCTTGATAGGTTTTTCGTGCGTGTGATTGGGTTGCGGAAGGGATTGGCATGAGAGTTGCGGAAATTGCGGAAAGGGTCGGTTGCGATCCTGAGTCTGCGTATGCGAAATTCGCCGACACACGTGAAGGCACACGCTTTCACAACATGCAGTGGCCCATTTTCGTCACCGACGAAAACTATCGCTCGTTTTGCAAGGCGCTGGCAGATTATGCCAACTCAGAGGAAGGCCCCCAAAGCAACGGTCGCCATGAATTGTTCCTGAGCGTGCACGAGCTGTTCGAAAAGGGCAACGAGATTGGCGGCGCCCTGAAAAAGCGCCACTACAACTTGGACAAATCGTTCATAGGCACGGACGAGGCAAATCTCATGCTGCTCAAAGCGGCGCATAAGGGAATGACCCAGCAAGCGATCGCCGCGTACCTGGGCTGCTCGCGCACGGCGGTGCAAAAACGCCTGAGCGCCCTGGCAGGCGGCGTGCGTTTTGGCGACTCCTACATCAAGGCCGAGCCGACAAGCCGCGGCGGCCTGAAGTCGACGGCTCACCCGATCTTCCTGCCGCTGCGATTGCATGAGGTGTACCTGATGCTGTCGGCATTAGGCGAGTTTCGAGCGGAACGGTCAGGCGGGGACCCAGAGCGCGTCTTGGCCGATGATCTCGCTGGCAGAATCTATTCCCAGCTGAGCGACTACGCAAAGGGCGGGATCGACAGGGCATTGACTGAACGAGGGATTCGCCGCGGTGGGCAAAGGCCCGACTTCGACTCAAGCGAGGTGTCCGTTTTAGATCGCATTGTCATGTACGAGAAGATGGGCCTCGACCTTAAAGTCGTGCTTGTAAATGGAGATAAGCTCGTCGGCCGCTACGCGCGCCACGCCGATCTTCAGAAATGCGTAAACGCCGCCGAAATAGGCAAAGATGACCGCTGTTTCGTGTTGCGACTCTTGGATGGAACATACTGGGCGGTCTACGATTCTCAAGTAGTGAGCGTAGCAGCCGCACCCGGGGATTAGGTTGCGGCCAAGTCCCTCGTCCGCCCTCCCAGGCGGTACCGCTGCGGCCGATTTCATGTTTGCTTACAGGCAAAACAGCCGCCCTTGCGTTTTTCTAAACGCAACCTCTTCGTGCGCTCGTAAAAAATCGAATCGATAAAAACTGGCAACAACCCTTCTGAACGGGTATCCTTTCGCAGGATGCGCCTCGAACAGCGCTTTCTGCCTGCGCGATTTCGTGCATGGCCGTCCTTTTCGTTCTATTTCTTAAAATGACAATCTCAGGTTTTCACGCCTTTTCGGCCTCAGACTGTATGCTGCAATCAGCTCGAGCGACCGAAGCCCATCACAACACCGAAAGGCGTGAACCATGAAGTACAACGAGAAGCGCAACAACGCCTCAGCCCGTCACCCCGAGACTGCACCCTCGATCATCAACTTCGCGTACGGTAGCAACCTTGATATCCATCAAGTTGAAACCCGCTGCCCCGGCGCGGTGCTGCTGGGCAAAGCGACCCTGAACGGCTATGAACTGGCGTTCGACACCGCCGGATACCTCACCATCACCAAGCGCGAGGGGTCGCATGTGCAAGGCGCGCTGTGGGCGCTCGATAGCTCTCACGTGGCGTCTCTCGACCGCTACGAAGGCATTGCATCTGGTTGTTACCGCAAGGAAACGGTGACCGTTGGGCGCGAAGGCGATGTGGTTCCCGCAACCCTTGAGGCGATGGTCTACATCTCTGAGCGCACCCCGCTGCGCAGGTACACCGAAAAGTACGATTACATCGACCGCGTGGTCGAAGCCGGCCGCGTGATGCAGCTTGATGAGGCAACCTTGGCGCAGATGTCCGACATGCGCGCCGACAGCCTGGACCGCTTGCGCGCGCAAGAAGAGTCGGCGGCGTATGGCGCAGCCAAGATCGACCTCCCCGCTGCACGCGAATACGCCGACTTCGTGTGCGGTGAAGGTCACCAGATCGCCGATTGCACATGCCGTTACACCGGTTACTACGCACGCCGTTTCCCCCGTGGCCTTCAGCAGCATGGACGCATCCTGCGCTCTAAGCGCTACCAGGTGATGGAAGCGAGTGAGGCCACCTTCTGCGGGTCGCACCGCATCTACTTGGCAATCAAGATTCCAGGCGAGTTCGGTTACAAGATTGACGTCCCCGAAGGGTTCCGCGCAGTGCGCAGCAGCGACCCTGCGCTGCAGGCAGACCTTAGTTACTCCCTTACGCTGGATGAGTTCGAAAAGCAGCGCAAGGCCCTGCTGCGCACCCTGCTCGGCTGGTGCAACAGCCTGCCTGAGTTTGACGTGCACAACTTTAATCGTCCCTCTGTCCCGGTGTTCAGCGCGCGCGAACACTCCGCCGACACCCGCGAGTATGCGGAAACCCCGTACTTCGCATATGGCTTTGACATCAGCCATGACCGCATTGCCAAAAAGCTCGAGGGCGGTCACCATGTTTATGCAACCAAGGCGAAGCTCTATGGCTACACGCTGGCGTGCGACGCGAAGGGCCGTCCCACCATCATGCGCATGGAAGGATCGTTTGTGGAAGGCGTGCTGTGGCATGGTCTCACGCGGGGCGAGGTCCAGACGCTGGACAAAGCGAATGGCGTGCAGTACGGCACCTATGCAAAAGCCGGCGTCACGGTGAAGATTGAGGGCGAACCCGCTGCGAGGGAAAAGAACGCATTCGTGTACATCTCTCGGCGAACCCCGCTTTCTGCAGTTACGAAAGACATCGAAGCGTTTGGCGCGATGCGCGACGAAGCCATCGCCCTGAAAATGGAGCGCACCACCGTGGCTCGCATCGACGCAATTCTGCGCGCAAGCGGCTGCCCCTGCGTGCAGCCCGAAGCCCCTGCGGCAGAAATCGCAGCCCTGGGAATCAGGGAGCTCACGCCCGAGCAAACCATGAAGTGCATGCTGTTCGTGTGCCCGAAGTGCTTTAAGCCCTTGGGCGAATGCGAATGCGGCAAGCGCCCTGATCACCTGGTAGCGATCGACCACGAGCTGCAGCCCCACGTGCGCATGCTGAACGATAAGGGTTATGAAACGCAGACCTGTTGTGCCGGGCATGCAGACGAGGGCTGCCACGGTTACCTGAGATTTAGGCGCCGCTTCCGCGCACTAGAGGAGGTATACGGCGGTCAGCTGCCCAACGAGTCTCTTATGGAAGCGCCGCAGCGCATTGGCAGCACGCGCCATGCAGCGCTGAACCTGCCCGGCACCCCCGAAAGCTATGTCGTGTACCTGGACAACAGGGGTTACGACATTCGCTTTGAGCCGCGCCGCGGTGTGAAGCGTGAGCAGTTCGTGCAAGACAAGCCCACTATGTTGAGCGCATTGCTGCAGTGGCGCGAGTCTCTCCCGCAGCGCGAATAGCCTGCAAACCGTCTGAACTGGTAAGAATCGCCAAGCGCGCGGGTCGATGTTCGGATCCTGGCCCGCGAATTCCGAGCTCCCTTCTAGTCCCATGCCTCGATCTTCAAATCCTCAGCTCTGCCCCTCTTTCTGGCCTCTAGTCGGCGACCGTCATTTCAACGCCGACGGTGCACATGAGATCGATTGCGCCCGCATCGCATGCCGCGCAATAGCCTCGCTCTCGCTGAGAGCGATATTCCTAACATGAAGGAGGGGGCGTCATTCACCCGCTTTCTCTGATAGTTTGTTGACAAAGCGGGTGAGCCGGGCTTTTTGATTGGGCATCCACTTGCTACACACCCAATAAGTAGTCTCGTCTACCTTCAATGACGAGTAAAAGGTGGCTTCACGCCCAATTGGAGGGTTTTTTCTGAGGCGAATGCCGTGTCCAAGTCTACGGGCCGCTTCAGAGAGGTTAGCTTGACCCCTAGGTTGCGGAACATCAGGTCATAGTTGAGCAGTTGTCTGGTCGACTTCGACAGCCGTTCCCAGCTTTCGACCACCACTTCATCACCGCGCTTCATTTTCTTGAACAACTTTTTTGCTGTGCGCGGTCGCCCTCGCGAGCGGCGGTCTCCTTGTCTTTGTAGATGCGTTCGTAAGCAATGCCGGCGTTCACCAACGCTTCGATTTGGCGGTCAAGCTTCTGGTCTTTCGTACTTACACGGGCATAACCGTATCGTGTCATTTTTCAGCCTCCTGCCTTGTCTTTTGATTTTCTCATGGGAATGCAAGAGGAGGTTTTGGCACTAGGTTTTGGCACTCGATTTGCATGGCATCGATGACTTGATTTCCTAGTGTCTGGCGGCATACGTTTTGGGACCGGATACCGCTCAAATCCATTCTGGACGATGACGCGACTGACCGCCCTACCCTTTCAGCGTGATTGCCGCTGCGGCAAGACCTGCGCAAATACTTGGAATAGTCCTACGCTCGGCGATGTATCTACAAACCCTGAGCGAAGGGAGTCGCATATGCATGCAGCGGCAATTTCGCCTCGGGGGGGGGTCGCTCGTAGGGCGGCCAATCTCCGAGGCCAAGGAATCATCGAGTACGTCCTAATTATCGCCGTCATCGGCCTTGTGATCGTGTTCGCGGGGCCTGGCGTGGCGGGGGCCATCCGAAACCAGTTCAACCTGGTCGGCAACACGGTGAACAGCGGGACGACCGGCGGCGCCGAGGGCGGTGGCGCGTCCGGCGGCGGTTCAACCGGGGCCGATTCAGCGACCGTCCAGGCGGCAATCGCCAAGGACGCGAAGGACTGGACGCTCGACGAGCAGAAGGCCGTGGCCGAGGACATCGCCGCCAAGGGCGAGGCGTCGCCCGCCTACGCCAAGGCGAAGGCCGCGATGGACGCAGGGACGAAGTTCTCGATGAAGCTCAACGACGGCAAGACGCTCGAGTACCGAATCATCGGCATCAACCACGACGATTTGGCCGACGGATCGGGCAAGGCGGGACTAACCTTTCTCACAACTTCTATGATCTTCAACTCCCGGATGAACGCTACGGCAACTAACGCTGGCGGCTGGGAGAAGTCGGAGCTCCGCCAGGAGATGAACTCCGGCTATATTTGGGGCTTGATGCCGTCTGAACTCCAGTCCAAGGTGAAAGCGGTTAAGAAATTTACGAATAACGTGGGAGGCACAGACAAGAATGCTGCTGTGACACCGACTGTGGACAAGCTGTTCCTGCTCAGCTACTCCGAGATTGTCCCCACATCCTTCTGGGCATCCAGCTATCCTTGGACCTCCTCCGAGGGCACCCAGTACGAGGCCTTCAAGGGCAAGGTGACGGCGAACTATTCTGGTAATGCCTGTCTGCAGATTGGCGACTATTGGTGGGAGCGTTCAGTGAGTCCGAGCGGCTCTGCGGGCTTCCTCAGTGTCGGCAGGTACGGCGATCCGTCGAACTACAACGCCGGCGCGAGCGGCGCGACGTACTCGAGTTGCGTCTGTCCCGTCTGGTGCTTCTAGCCCTATTTGCACCTAGCCATCAGGCCCGCGTGACCCCGCGCGGGCCTTTCTTTTGGCGATTGCTCGAACAATTCTCGTCTTGAAGCATAGTTATCGGGTTGAGGAGAAATGGGGTCATACAGCGGCTCTCAGAGTGCCAGCCGCACTCCCCCCGCCATAATCTCTTCGGCGTCCTCGTATAGAGTCCATCTCACACGGCGTTTCGTCGCGACAGCCCACTTGTCCATCGATCAAGTGAACTACTGGAATAAATATAGCGACACGCTTGTTCGTTTCAGTCGCTATATCTGTGTAAATCGCCGCGATAAATGCTGCCCGTTCTCGGCGTGTACCTGCTGCGCGTATGTAGAATCATAACGCGTTAATAAATCGGCCCAAGCGCGTGCAAAACGCGCAAGTAGCCGCAAAAGGCGATTATCGCGTAGGTAGATTTTTGGCACCCTGATGATTAATCAAAATTAAGCAATTGCTTCAAACAAAAAAGGTCAGGCACTAGGTGCCTGACCTGCAAACTTCTGGTCGGGACGACTGGATTCGAACCAGCGACCCCTTGACCCCCAGTCAAGTGCGCTACCAAGCTGCGCCACGTCCCGAAGCTTTTGTTTGTTGCTCTGCTCTCGCTCGCAACAGGGAGTATATTAACCCGAAACTTTGTCCTTGTGCAAGAACTTTTTTACAAATTTTGAAGCAAGTCCAAAATTGTATCTGCGAGCTGGGGTTTTGTTAGTACGGGAAGTTCTTGCGTGCCCGCTGTACTCACGATCCAGGCCTTGTTGGTGTCGGTCCCAAAGCCCGAATCGGCGCGTGAGACATCGTTGGCGATAATGGCATCGCAGCCCTTGCGGGTCAATTTACGATCGGCGTACTCCACGACGTTATCGGTCTCGGCCGCAAAGCCGATCACGATGCGATCGCCCTTTTGGCGTGAGAGCTCGGCCAAGATGTCAACGGTCTCGACGAGCTCGATTCGATCCAGACGCTCGTGAGCCTTTTTGAGTTTATGGTCCGCCGGCGCCGCAGGTGTGTAGTCGGCGACGGCGGCGGCGCAAATAGCCGCGTCTGCCGTCTGGAAGGCGCTCAGCGCCGCCTGGAGCATTTCTGCGGCGGTCTGTACGCGCACACACTCCACACCACGGGGAACGTCGAGCGGTGTCGGTCCCAGCACGAGCGTGACCGCAGCGCCGCGGCGAGCAGCCTCCCCCGCCAGGGCGATGCCCATCTTGCCCGATGACCGGTTGCCGATGAAGCGCACGGGGTCGATCGGTTCGTGCGTAGGGCCGGCGGTGATCACGATGCGCTTGCCCGCCAGGTCCTGAGGTGCGGGGTTGAGCACCTCGCAGATGGCTTCGACGATGTCCTCGGGCTCGCTCATGCGCCCCGTGTCCACATCGCCGCAGGCAAGGTAGCCGCTGCCGGGTCCCACCACGTGGACGCCGCGCTCGCGCAGCGTGGCCATGTTGGCCTGCGTGGCCGGCGCCTTCCACATGCCATTGTTCATGGCCGGCGCGATCACAATGGGGCGCGGCGTGGCAAGCAGCGTGGTGGAGATGAGGTCGTCGGCGATGCCGTTGGCCATCTTGGCGATGATATTGGCCGTCGCGGGCGCCACGACCACCAGATCGGGCTCCTGCGCCAGCGAGATATGGTGGATGGGGTCGGAGGGGTCGTCGAATAGGCCCACAGCGACCGGCTCACCCGTAAGCGCGCGGAAGGTGAGCGGCCCCACGAACTCCGTGGCATGCTCGCTCATGACGACCTTGACGCGTGCGCCGCGCTTTTGCAGCAGGCGCACGATATTGCACGACTTATAGGCAGCGATCCCGCCGGTAATGCCCAGCAGGATCGTTTTTCCCTCAAGTTGCATTGAATTGTTGGGTGCCGCCGTCATCGTTAGGCTTCCTTGCTGGGGAGCACGAGCAGGCGGTGGCAGTACGGGCAGTGCGTAATCTCGCTACCGTCGTGGTTGAGGTCGCTCATGGACGACGCCTGCAGCGCAGTGTGGCAGACCGTGGGGATGTTGCCCTTGATGGTCTCGACGGCCAGACCGCGGAACTGCTTGAGCAGACGCTCGTAATCGGTGAGCACGTCGGTCGGCAGCGTGGCGGCAAGCGCGGTGCGCTCCTTGGTGGCGGCATCGATCTGAGCCTGCAGATCGGTAGCCTTGGCACGGGCGGCCTTGGTATCGGCCTTTACGCCCTCCTCGAACTTGGCGATGATGGCCTGCGCGCGAGCCTCGCGGTCAAGCGCTTCCTTATGGGCGACGACAACGTCCTTGCGGGTGTGCTCGATCTTGTCCAGGCGTTTGGCCAGGGTGGCGAGCTCGTTTTCCAGATCCTGGACCTCGCGGTAGTCAGAGCCGTCGACGTGGCGCTTCTTGGCGGCCTCGATGGCGTTGTTGGTCTGGATCTCGGTGGTGTTGAGATCGTCGAGCTCAATGTCCAGATCCTTGCGCTGGGCGTAGAGCTTGGTCATCTCGGACTTAAGCTTTACATAGGTTTTGCGCTTTGAGGCGAGCTCCTTGAGCTCCGGCATATTGGCAAGTTCGCTCTTGTTGCGGGCGAGCTCCAAATCGATCTGTTGCAGCTTGAGTAGCGTAGCGCCGGCGCTCATAAGTTCTCTCCTTTTGTCACAGTCCACCATTGGCAAGGGTTCAGTATTTTAATCGCATGACGGGGGTCAACCCCGGCGTCAACCGCAGAGTTCATCAAGATATCCACGAACGGCTCCTCGGAGCGGTCGTGGCCGAGCAGGATGACGCCCAGACCGCGCAGAGCAAGGTCCTGTGCCACGTGGTACCCGGCTTCTCCGGTCAGGATGACATCCGCGCCGGCGGCGATGGCAAGCTCACCAAAGTCGCCGAGGGAGCCGCCCAGAATGGCGACGGTGCGGCACGGGCGTTCGGCCTCGCCCCATACGCGCGGGTCGCTTCCGAAGGCCGTGGCAGCACGGGCGGCAAGATCTCGCAGCGTGCACGGGTCGTTGAGCGTTGCAAACGCGCCCAGGCCGGTCGCCTCGGGGTCGTCCGCGTGCTCCAGCGAGCTCACGGGCACGGCGCCCAGCAGCTCACTTAGGCAGGCACGCGCCTCGTGCGAGCGGTCCAGATTGGTATGGAGCGAAATAATGCTCACGCCGCAGCGGGCGGCCTCAAACAGTGCTGCGCTGCACTGGGGGCGCGTCGCATCCGCCGGGCAAAACGCCTCGGGTGCCTTGATGTAGACAGGATGATGCGTCAGCAACACGTTGGCACCGGCCTCCTGGGCGCGATGCACGTTGGCTTCGGTCGCGTCGAGTGCGCAGGCCACGCCGGTAATCTCGGCGGCAGGGTCGCCCACGGAAAGGCCTACATGGTCCCAAGGCTCGGCGTCCGTTTTGGGATAGCGTGCGAGCAGGGCACGCTCGAGTTCGGCGACGATCATGCGGCACCCACGGTCGACAGCAGCGCCAGGGCAAAATCGTCAAGGTCGGCCGGGTTTACGCGGTCATCGAACGAGATGCGAAGGGCGCCAAGAGCCTGCTCGCGGCCAATGCCCATGGCACTGAGCACATGGCTTGGGTCCATGCTGCCGCTCGAGCAGGCAGAGCCGGCCGAAACCTCAAAGCCGGCGACGTCGAGCTTAATGATGAGTTCCTCGGAGTCCATGCCGTCAACGTAGATCGAAACCATGCCGGGCAGGCGATTGGCCTGCGCGTAGTCGCCCATCGTGGCATGAATACGCGGATGAGCCGTAAGCGTGTCGTAGAGCTTGTCGGACAAGGTCTGCAGCATCGCGCGCTCCTGGGCAACATTCGGCAACAACACGGAGGCGGCAGCGGCAAAAGCCAACTGCGTGCGCAGGTCCTGCGTACCGGCGCGACGGCCGGCCTCCTGTCCGCCACCAAAGATGCGGGGGCGCAGCGGCGTGCGGCTCTTAAGGTAGAGCGCGCCGGAGGCCACGGGGCCGCCAATCTTGTGCGCGGCTACGGTCATGGCGTCAACGCCCAGCCCGTACACATCGAGCGGAATATGCAGATAGCCCTGGATGGCGTCGGTATGGAACAGGGCGCCCGCGGCGTGCGCGGCGGCGGCAAGCTCGCGGATGGGCTGCACCACACCGGTCTCGTTATTGGCGACCATAATGCTCACGAGCGCCACGTCGTCGCCCAACAAGTCGCTTAGCGCGGCGGGTTCAATGTAGCCCGCACGGCAGGGCTGTACCATGTCGACGGTAAAACCCGCGGCTCGCAGCAACGGTAGGTTATCCAGGATCGAATCGTGCTCGATCGCCGAAACGATCACGCGGTCGCGCTTGCGATCGCGCTGACGGGCGCCCTCGGCAAGTCCAAGGAGCGCCAGCTGGTTTGCCTCGGTGCCGCCGTTGGTCAAAATGATCTCGGACGGACGGACGCGCGCGCCAAAGCTGCGGGCGATCTCGCGTCGGGCGACTTCCAGGCGTGCGGCGGCTTTGCGGCCGAGCGAATGAAGCGAGTTGGGGTTGACGCCGGCAAGCTCGCTGTCGTCGTACTCGCGCTGCGCAAGGAGCGCCTCGGCGCGCATGGGCGTCGAGGCGGCATAGTCAAGATTCACGGGTATGCGGTTTTGACCTGCGGTCATAAGGGTTTATGCCTCCTGTGCGGCCTCGTTGCCCAGCTTCTGCAGCAGCGCAACCTCGGCAGCGGGATCTTCGGACTTAAATACGGCGGAACCGGCCACCAGGACATTTGCGCCAGCCTTGACGACCTCGGCGATGTTCTTGGAAGAAATACCGCCATCAACCTCGATGAGGGGCGACACGCCGTGACGCTCGCACATGGCCTTGAGCTCGTGGAGCTTAGGCAGAGTGCCCGGGATAAAGCTCTGGCCGCCAAAGCCGGGGTTCACGCTCATGAGTAGCACCATGTCGACAACGTCGATGATGCTTTCGAGCACGCAGACGGGCGTGGCGGGGTTGAGCACCACGCCGGCCTTGACGCCGCGCTGCTGCAGATGCGTGAGCGTGCGGTGCAGGTGCGTGGAGGCCTCGTAGTGCACGGTGATCATATCGGCACCGGCATCGGCGTACCAATCGACGGTCTCGTCGGGGTTCGACACCATGAGGTGCGCGTCGACCGGCACGTCGGTGGAGCGCTTGACGGCCTTGAGGATATCGACGCCAAAGGTGAGGTTGCCGGTAAAATGACCGTCCATAACGTCAAAGTGGACGTAATCGGCGCCGGCGATCTTGTCGAGCTCGCCCTTGAGGTTGGCCATATCGGCCGAAAGGACGGAAGGGGCGATTTTGATGGAACCCATGGTAGTAGCCTTTCTGCGCTAGTCGGTGAGTCCGTAGAACTCTTGAGAGGGGACGCGGTCGGTAAGGATCTCGAGCGCCCTATCCAAAGTAACACCGTTATAGAGCGTTTGCTCCACGGCAAAGGTGAGCGGAATGTCTACGCCCAGTGAACGGGCGAGCTCGCTGACGCTGCGGGCCGCGACGGCGCCCTCGACCACCATATGCGTGCGCGTCTGGTACTCGTCGAGCGAGACGCCGTGGGCAAACTCGTAGCCAAAGGTGCGGTTGCGCGAATGCTCGGAGGTACAGGTGGCAATGAGGTCACCCATGCCGGCAAGACCCATGCAGGTCATGGCCTGGCCGCCGCGGGCGTGCACTAAACGGCTGATCTCGGCTAGGCCGCGCGTCATGATGAGGGCAAGCGTGTTGTCGCCCGCGCCCGAGCCGGCGGAGATGCCGCACACGATGGCGATAACGTTCTTCATGGCGCCGCATACCTCGACGCCGGTCATATCCTGCGACAGGTAGATGCGGAAGGCCGTGGACAGCAGCAGCTCCTTAAAGGTCTCCCCTACCTGCGGATCCTCGCTGGCGATGACGGCGGCAGAGAGCCCGCCGCGGCAAATCTCCTCGGCATGGTTGGGGCCCGAGAGGGCCGCCACGCGCCGGTCGTTGCCGATCTCGCTGGCAATGACCTCGCTCATAAGCAGGCCGGACTCGGGCTCGATGCCCTTGGTGAGGCACAGGACCGGAGTTTCGACATCGATATACGGCGCTGCCCGATGGCACACGTCGCGCAAGTGCGTGGAGGGAACGGCAAAGATGATCGCATCGGCACCGTCGAGCGCCTGGGCGAGCTCGGTCGTTGCTACCACGTTGTCCGGCAGCTCGTATCCCACCAAATAGCGCGGGTTGCGATGCTTGCCGTTAATGCCGGCGGCCGTCTGCTCGCTATGGGCCCACATGGTCACGCGCTCGGCTCGCGCGGCGGCAAGGCCGGCGACAGCGGTTCCCCAGGAGCCAGAGCCAATCAGCGCAACATTCATGACTCTCTCCTACTTATCGTCGGGCTCGGTGACGCGCTTGGTAAACGAGAGCTTGGACTCCTTACCGGTCATGAGCTTTTTGATGTTCGCTCGATGGGCCCACACCACGGTGATGCCGATCATCGCCATGCAAAACTTAAGTCCTAGGCTGCTGTACGGAAAGACCGCACAAGCGGCGATGGGAAGACCGATGGCTGCGGCAAGCGAGCCAACCGACACAAACTTGGTGATGGCGACGGCCACGATAAACATGCCCAGCAGCGACAGGCCAATGGGCCAGTACCAGGCGAGGATGACGCCCAGACCGACCGCGATGCCCTTGCCGCCGTGAAAGTTGAGGTACGGCGAGAAGATGTGGCCCCATACGGCCGCCAGGCAGATGACGCCGAGCATCCAATCGCCGGCAGCACCGGGAGCCATAATGCTCGGCGGAAAGCCATAGCCCACGCTCGCGATGAGCGGACGGGCGATAAGGACGCAGATGGCGCCCTTAAGGCAGTCGAGCAACAGCGTGAGCGCGGCCACCTTGGGTCCGGCTACGCGCAGGGCGTTGGTGGTGCCGATGTTGCCGGAGCCCGCCTTGCGGATGTCCGTGTGGTTGAACACGCGTCCCAGGATCAGGCCAAACGGAATCGCTCCGATAAAGAACGAGACCACGGCGCAGATGGCGGTCAGCAGAATCGGATTATGCATCCTTTTGCTCCTTCTTCCTAAAGAAGAGTCGAATGGGCGTGCCGGCAAAATCGAAGGTCGAGCGCATGCGGTTCTCCACGTAGCGCTGGTAGGTGTCGTTGACCAGGTCGCTGTGGTTGACGAAGAACGTAAACGTCGGCGGGTTGATGCCCGTCTGAGTCACGTAATGCATGCGCAGGCGGCGCTTGCCGTCCACCACGGTGTGGCCGAACTCGCGCAGGTCGGTGAGGAAGGTGTTGAGGCGCGAGGTGGTGATCTTTTGCGAGCGCGTCTTCTCGGCAGCGTCGACCATCGCCCAGATCTTCTCGACGCTGCGGCCGGTGAGAGCCGAGATGCGCAGGTACTGGGCCCAGGGAGCCATGACGCCCAGACGGCGGTCGACGGTCTCCATGCAGGCCTCGCGCTTGCGGTCGTCGTCGAGCAGGTCCCACTTGTTGAGCAGCACCACGATGGCGCAGCCGCGCTCGATGGCCAAGCCCATGACCTTCTGGTCCTGCTCGGTGACGCCCACGGAGGCGTCGACGACGAGCAGTGCCACGTCGGCGCGATCGATGGCGCGCAGGCCGCGAACCATCGAGTAGTACTCGATGTTCTCGTACACGGTGCTCTTCTTGCGAATGCCCGCGGTGTCGACCATGCGGTAATGCTTACCGTTGCGCTCCACGACGGTGTCGATGGCGTCGCGCGTCGTGCCGGCAATGTTGGACACGATAGAGCGGTCGGCGCCCAGGATGCGGTTGAACAGCGACGACTTACCGGCATTGGGGCGGCCGATGATGGCGACGTTCAGCGCGTCGGGGAACTCATCGGCGACCTCGTCCTCTTCCTCCGGAAGCAGGGCCACGATATCGTCGAGCAGGTCGCCCGTGCCATGGCCATGCAGGGCCGAGAGCGGCGTGGGCTCACCGATGCCGAGCGAATAGAACTCCCAGATGCTGTCGTTCTCGCGATCGGGGTTGTCGAGCTTGTTCACCAGCAGAAAGACCGGTTTGTCGCAGCGCTTGAGCATGCGTGCGACCGACTCATCCTCCTCGGTGACGCCGGTGCGGCCGTCGACCACAAACAGGATGACGGCGGCTTCCTCGGCGGCGGCGAGGGCCTGGTCGCGGATGGACGTGGCAAAGACGTCATCGCTCTTGAGCGGCTCGATGCCGCCCGTGTCGACGATGGTGAACTCGCGGCCGTTCCAATCGGCCATGTGGTACGAGCGGTCGCGCGTGACGCCGCGGGACTCATGGACGATGGCGTCCGAGGTCTGGGCCAGGCGGTTGACGAGCGTGGACTTGCCCACGTTGGGGCGTCCGACGACGGCGACGATAGGTTTCATCTGCACTCCTTTAATGGGTAGGGTCAGCGGAATTAGTAGAGTCTGCGGGCACAATGCCAAGGATATGCTCCAGGGTATCGAGCAGCTCATGCGGCATGGTCGACACCACATGAACCTCGGCGCCGCGACTGGTAAGGCTTGCAAGTAAATCGTCACGATGATACTCGTCAAGCGTCATGCCGTCAGCGTTGAACATGAGCTTAGGCACAAAGAGCATAACCCCCGACAGGTCCTGCGGCAGCTGTTCCAAGATGTCGCAGGCGACGATGAGGCCGGTCACGTCCACGTTGCCGCCAAAGTAGCGGTTTTTGATGGCCGTGACGGTGCCGTCGAGGCCATGCGGCGATTCCACAAAACGCGCCACCGTATCGCGCGCGCTGGCGCCGGAGAGACACAGGAGGCGCTGGTTGCGCCCGGCGATGCCAGCGCGGACGCGGGCCAGACGCTCGGCGTCGGCGGCAAGCACGTCGTCGGTCTCGTCCAGATACGAGCGGATCATGCCGATGCCGTCGTAGTACTGCGGGTAGCCGTCGTAGAAATCGGCCTCGGGCGGCTCGATGCCGGCGTCCAGATAGAACTCGTCGCTCATCTGGAACGTGTGGCGGCCAAAGCGCTCGAAGGCACGATCCTGGAAGGGCCGGATCATGGCAATGGTCTCGCGCGCCAGCTCGGGCTTGTCGCTGTAGGACCAGGTAAAGCGGTTCTGGTGCTTGGTAAAGCCCAGCGGAACGATGCCCAGGCTCGTAATCTGCTCGTGCTCCTCGCAAAAGCGCAGGGTCTTTTCCAGCTCCTCGCCGTCGTTCATGCCGGGACACAGCACAATCTGCGCGTGAATCTCGATGCCGGCGGCCATGATGGCCTCGAGCACGTCCATGCCGCGCTGGGCGTTGCGGCCCATCATGCGGCGGCGGACGTCGGGGCTCACGGCATGAACCGACACGTTCATAGGGCTCATGTTGCGTTGAATGACGTTTTGAACATCTTCGTCGGTGAGGTTCGTGAGCGTGACAAAGTTGCCCTGCAAAAAGCTCAGGCGGTAGTCGTCATCGCGAATATAGAGCGTGGAGCGGCCGCCCTTGGGCAGCATGGTCATAAAGCAGAATACACAGGCGTTCACGCAGGTACGCATGCCGTCAAAGATGGGGCCGTCGAACTCCAGGCCCCAATCCTCACCCGGGAAGCGGTCGAGCTCGACGGGGGTGACGGTGCCGTCGCGTGAATCGAATACCTCCAGCTCGACGGTGTCGTCATCGGCCTCCCAGAGCCACACGATCATGTCGGTAAGTTGCTCGCCGTTGACCGTGAGCACGCGCATACCCGGCTCGATACCCACATCCCACGCGGGCGATTCGGGACGCACGTTCTTTACGAGCGCGCCCTCACCCGGCTCGGGGTCGCGGCTGCGCCCGTAATCGGCCACCTCGGCGGCGTATGCGGGTACGGTCTGGTCCATGATTAGCGGCAAAGCTCCTTGATGCGCGCGACGGCGCGTTCGATGTGTTCTTGTGGGGTGGAGGCGCCGGCGGTAATACCGATGCGGCGCGCGCTGGCAAACCATGCGGCCTCGAGCTCGCTTGCCTCCTCGATATGATGCGTGCGCTCGCAGGCGTTTGAGCAAATCTGCGCCAGGCGGCGGGTGTTGCCGGAGTTTTTGCCGCCCACGACAACCATGCAGTCGCAGCGGTTGGCAAGTGCGGCGGCGGCCTGCTGGCGCTCGCTCGTAGCAGCGCAGATGGTGTTGATCACGCGCAGTTCCTGCACACGCGGGGTGATAGCAGCTACGACCTCGGCGAGGTTCTGCGCGGTCTGGGTGGTCTGCACAACGAGGCCCACCTTGCCCTTGAGCGGCAGCGCGTCCGCGTCGGCGGCGCAGCTTACGACCTGCGCATCATCGCCGGCGTGGCCCAGGATGCCCTCGACTTCGGGGTGGCCCGGCTCGCCCACGACCACCACGTGATAGCCCTCTCGTACCAGGCGCTCCGCCGCCACGTGGACCTTTTTCACGTAGGGGCAGGTGGCGTCGACCACGGTAAGACCGCGATCGTGGGCCGCGTCGATCACCTGCGGCACCACGCCGTGGGCGCGGATGATTACGGTGCCCGACGCGGCGTCGTCCAGGGTCTCGGCCAAGCCAATGCCGGCCTCGGCGAGCTCGCGCACCACGATGGGGTTATGGATGAGCGGCCCCAAGGTGTGGACCTGAGCGCTCTCCCCTGCCTGCGGCGCAGCAGCCAGCGCCATGTCGAGCGCGCGCTGCACGCCGTAGCAGGTACCGGCGTGGGCTGCGATCTCGATGGTGGGCGCGCCGTCCTGGTCGGACGCGGTCGCGGTGGTGCCGATAACGTTCTCGTCCATGGTTAGAACCTGCCCGGATGCTCGGCGCATAGTTCGTCTCGCATGGCGTAGACGCGATTCATGGCCTCGGACTCAAACCAGGCCAGGCGCTCCGTGCGCTTAAGCCCGGCCGGTGCGTCGGAAAGCGAGACGGCCTTGCCGGCGCGGATCCAGCACTTCTTGGGACGCATGATCTTTTTGCCCGCAGGCGTGATGTCGGACCAGCCGCAGATGGCGAGCGGGTTGAGGGGCGCCTTGCCCATCTGGGCGATGAGCGCAAAGCCGCCGTGGACCTCGGGCTTGATCTCGCGCGAGCGGATGCGCGTGCCCTCGGGGAAGATCAGGACGTCCTCGCCGCGCTGCAGCGCATGCTGGGCGGCACGCAGGCACTTCATGTCGGCGGTGCCGCGCTCGACGGGAATGCCACCAACGCGGCTAAAGGCCCAGCGTACGATCTTGCTCTTGGCAAACTCGGACTTAAAAATGGGTCGAATGCGGCGGCCGCCAAAGAACAGCGCCGTCTCTACAGCCAGGAGCTCGGCCATCGAGGTGTGGTTGCAGATGACCACGCTGCCGCGGCCTTCCTGGCGCTCAAACAGCAGATCGGCGTCCTCGACCTTCCAGCGCCACATGAGCTTTGAGAAAGCCCAAAGGATTGCCATAACCACGAAGACGGTGCCGCGGATGAGCGCGGGGAACTCGGCATAAGGGGCGTTGTAGTAATCCTCGGGCGTCTGCTTAAACAGGCGCATAGGCTACCTCCTTTGGTTGATGAGGTCCTCGATAATGTGGACGACCTCGTCGATGGTGTGGGCGGTGGAGTCTACATGCACGGCGTCCTCGGCGGGCACAAGCGGCGCGACCTCGCGGCTGCTGTCGAGCTTGTCGCGCTGCTTAAGGGCGTCGAGGGTCTCGTCGACCTCGGCCTCGAGCTGTGGCGTGCTGAGCGGCTGGGCGTCGTCCTGGTGGCGCTGAAGCACGCGGCGACGGGCGCGCTCACGCGGGTCGGCGGTCAAGAAGACCTTGACTTGCGCGTTGGGGAATACGACGGTTCCGATGTCGCGACCCTCGGCCACGATATCGCGGTCCTCAGCGGCGCGGCGCTGATGGATGAGCATGGCGGCGCGGACGCCCGGGTAGGCCGAGACCTTGGAGACGTTGGCGTCCACCTGCGGGGTGCGGATGGCGGCCGAAGCATCCTGGCCGTCGATGGTCAGGCGCGTGTCCTCGCCGGTGCCGTTGGTAAAGCGGATTTCGATCTGCTCGGCGAGGGCGTCGATGGCCGCCTCGTCGTCCAGGTCGATGCCACGGTCGAGCGCGGCGAAGGTGACGGCGCGATACATAGCGCCCGTGTCGAGCTTGTTAAAGCCCAACTGGCGGGCGATCTCCTTGGCGATAGTGGACTTGCCGGAACCGGCGGGGCCGTCGATGGCGACGATCATGCAATGCTTCCTTTCGGTGGTTAACGTGCTGGTATGATGCGCGGGCGCTGCTTGCTGGCGGACTGGCTAGCCCGTGTAGCGCTCGCGGTAGGTGTTGCGCTTGGGCGCGGAGCCGTGGCTGCCATGGTGACGTGTGCGGGCCGCGGTGTTGGTCGCGGGCGCGGCGGCGCGCTTGGAGGCGGCCTGCTTGGGCGGGATGCCGCCGGCCTTGAGGATCTGCACCTCGCGCTCGGTGAGTTCACGCCACGAACCCTTGGCCACGTCCTTGAGCTCCAGGCCGGCAAAGTTGCAGCGATGCAGGCGGATCACGGGATGGTGAATCTTGCTCAGCATGCGTTTGACCTGGTTTTTACGACCCTCGCGGATGATGACCTCCACGGCGGTGGTACCGGGCTTGACGCCTTGCGGAGCCACGGCCTCGGCCTCGCGTGCGGTAATGACGCGGCAGATTGCCGGCTGGCATAGGCCGTCGTCGAGCTCGATGCCACGACGAAGCGGCGTGAGGTCGCGGTCGGACAGTTCGCCGTCAACGAGTGCCTGGTAGGTCTTGTAGACGTGCTTGCTGGGGTGCAGCAGGTTTTGCGACAGGTCACCGTCGGTGGTAAAGAGCAAGAGGCCCGTGGTGTCGCGGTCCAGGCGGCCCACCGGGAACAGACCAGGAAAGCGGTCGCGGGGAACCAGGTCTGCCACACAGGGGCGCTCCTGCGGGTCGCTCATGGTGGTTAGGTAGCCAGTCGGCTTGTAGAGCATCAGGTACACGGCGCCCTGGTTGAGCTTGACGGGCATGCCGTCGACCTCGATATGGTCGCGGTCGACATCGACCTTGGTGCCCAGCTCGGTCGCGACCTCGCCGTTTACCGTCACACGACCAGCGGTCATCAGGTCCTCCGAACCGCGGCGGCTCGCCACGCCGGCGCGCGCCAAAAAGCGCTGCAGGCGCATGGTGTGCGGGTAGACGGGCTGGGCGTCGGACTTGTGCGCATCCGCACTGGACGCCGCAACGCCGGCGCGCATCTCCCCTGCTTCGTTAGTCCTCGTCATGCGTATCCTCCGCATTGTCGTCGGTGGACAGCGTTTCCTCGCCGCCGACTGCCTCGACATCATCAATATCGGTATCGAGCAGCTCACGCTCTTCGTCCAGATCCTCGGCCTGCTCTTCGAGCGTGGACTGAATGCTGCGGCCGCTCAGGCGCTCGCGGATAAATTGACGCGACTGCTCGTCGGGGGCAAACTGCTCCAGATCGGGAAGGTCGCGGGTGGAGCGCAGACCGAACTTCTCCAAAAAGGCGTTGGTCGTGCCGTAGATGATGGCCTGACCGCGCTGGGGGTCGCGGCCAAGCTCGCGCACCAGACCCTTGTCAACGAGCGACGCGATGACGCCGTCGGAGTTGACGCCACGGATGCCCTTGACCACCTCGCGCGTAACGGGCTGGTGATAGGCGATCACGGCCAGGGTCTCGAGTGCCGCCTGCGACAGTTTTTGCGTGTCCCAGCTCAGCACGTAGGCCTCGACCACGTCATGATAGGCGGGGTGCGTAAACAGGCGCCAGCCGCCGGCGACCTCGCGCAGCTGAAAGCCGCGGTTGGCCTCCTCGTACTCAACTTTGAGCTCGGCGAGCAGCGACGCGCACTCGCCGGGGGCGATATCCAGCGCACCAGCCAGCGCGGGGGCGCTCACAGGATCGCTCGACACCAGCAAGAGCGCCTCCAAGGCGCCTTTAAGGCTGTTTCCCTCCAGCGTGGAAAGGTTCGACATACTAGCGTCTCCTATTCGGTGAGCTCGGGGCCCTCGCCGGGCACGTAGGCCTCGGCGCCCTCGACGCGGTTGATGCGGATGGTTCCAAAGATTTCGTCCTGGCTCAGCGTGAGCGAGCCTCGCTTGGCGAGCTCCAGCATGGCCAGGAAGGTAACGACGAGCTGCTCGGTGGTGGCGTCGCCGTCTAGCAGCTCGCGGAAGGTGCAGGTTTGGTGCGCCATGGTAAAGCGGTCGACCGAGGCCACGGTCAGGTCGAGCGGCACGCGATGCGGTGCCACGTGTTCGGCCTCTAGCAGGAAGGTCTGGCGCTTGCCGTCCAGATCGGCACAGATAACGGCCAGTCCGCGCAGTGTGATGCCGGCCAGGTAGTCGGGCATAAGGCCCAAAAACTCGGGGTCGGGGCCGGCCACGCGCGGATGCATGCGGCTCTCGGCCTGCATGCGCGCACCAAGTGCTGCCGCCGCGCCCTTAAACTGCTTGTAGGCGATCAGGCGCTGGATCAGGACTTCGCGTAAGGCATCGCCGTCGAGGGCGCTAAGCTCCTCGAGGTCATCGTCGAGCTCGTCATCGTCGTCGGCTTTACGCGGGGCCTCCTGCGGCACCAGCGAGGCGGCCTTAATGTCCAGAAGGGTTGCCGCGACCAGCAAAAAGTCGCTCGCCACGTCCAGGTCCAGTGCCTCGATGCGCTCGGCCTCGGCCAGGTATTGCTCGGCCACCTCGCTAATGGAGATGGCACCGATATCTACTTTTTGACGGGTTACCAGCTGCAGCAGCAGGTCGAACGGTCCGCTGTAGACCTGTGTCGACACGCGATACGACATCTTCGACCTCCTTTGACGGCGCCTTCGCGGCGCGGTTTGGGTGCATGTTGCGACCGTTTTGCACGGTCGACCTGTAAGTTTACCTTAGATACCGGCGATTGCGAAGTTGAGCAGCCACTCGGCCAGCGGATACACGGTAACGTCGAAATAGCGGCCGATCACATCGATGCCGGTCCACATGGGCAGCAGATACAGCACAATGATGAGAATGGGCATGGCGTATTGCTGAAGGTGGTAGTAGTTGGTGAGCGCCTTACCCTTGAGGAACGGCACGATGATCGACGAGCCGTCGAGCGGCGGAATCGGAATGAGGTTAAAGAACGCGAGCGACAGGTTGACCACGATAAACGTGGCGCCAAAGTTCATGATTTGCGACGCTACGGCAAAGGACATGCTGGCATAGAGGTTGCCGTATGCCGCATGCATGAGGGCTGCGGCCAGGCACGCGAGTGCGATGTTCGATGCGGGGCCGGCCGCGCTCACCAGGACCTCGTCGCGCTTGGAGTGCTTGAGGTTGTTGAGGTAGACGGGCACGGGCTTGGCGAAGGCGAATACCGGGCCGCCGGCCGCGAGCATAAGCAGTGGCAGGAGGATGGTGCCAAACGGGTCGATGTGGTTGAGCGGATTGAGCGAGACGCGGCCACGGGAGCGGGCCGTCTTGTCGCCGAGCGCCCAGGCCGCAGCGGCGTGCGCGCTTTCGTGGATGACGATGCCAACGATGACGGCGACGGCGCTGGCAAGCAGATTCATGAGGTAGCTGCTGGACATGGCGCTCCTCTAGCGAACGCGGCGCGAGGCGCGCGTGAGCAGGTAGTCGGCCACAAACAGGATGACGGCCACGATGGCGTAATCCAAGCGGAACACACCGCCAAAGGGTGAGGTGATGACGCCGTATCCGGCGATGGCACTCGGCAGCGCGCGAGAAAGCTCGACGACAAAGCCGACGATCTGCAGCTTGGCGGTCAGACCGCTAAAGCACAGCAGCACGGTCATCGCGCTCATAAAGATACCGCAGATGCGACAGGCGATGGCGATGATGCTCATCGCCACGGCAGCGGCTTTACGAGAGTTCACGCGCGGTCTCCTCTTCGATCTGGGTGGAAAGCTCGAGCCATTCGTCCTCGAGCTTGGGCAGCTCTTGCTTAAGGCCGTTATATTCCCCCAGCGCGGCGTTGAACTTGTCCTGATCGGCATAAAGCTCTTCGCTTGCCATCAATTCCATAAGCTCGTCATAGCGGGCACGCTTTTTGTCGAGCTCGGCCTCGATCTTCTTGAGCTGATTGCGCACGCCCTTGAGCTTTTTGTTGAGCGCGGCGCGGGCTTGGGCCTCGGCGCGCTTTTGCTCCTTGGTCTTTTTGCCCTCGGCCGGCTTGGGGGCGGCGGCGGGGGTGTCGGCCTGGGCGGCGCTGGCTTTGGTGGGCTTGCCTGCGGCCAGCGCGCTCTCCCCTGCTGCCTCGGCGGCGGCGCGGGCTGCGAGGTCCTCGCGCTTGTATAGGTAGTAGTCGTAGTCGCCGTCATAGACCGTGACCTTGCCATCGCGGATGTCGATGATGCGGTTGGCCACGGCGCGCACCAGGTGCTCGTCGTGGCTAATCAGCACGATGGTGCCGGGGAAGTTTTGCAGGGCGTTCTCGAGCATGTCTACCGAGTCGATGTCCAGGTGGTTGGTGGGCTCGTCCAGGCACAGGAGCGCCTCGGGGGCCACGAGCATTTTGGCCAGGGCAAGACGCGCCTTTTCACCGCCGGAAAGGACGCGTACCTGCTTTTCGATGGAATCGTTGTCGCTAAACAGGAAGGCGCCCAGCAGGCTGCGCTGCTGCGGCACGGTCCACTTGGGCGTAACGGTGTCGATCTCTTGCAGGACGGTGTTGGACTCGGTCATGCCCTCGAGCGCGTGCTGGGCGTAATAGGCCACGCCCACGTTGGTGCCCAGGTCGCGCGTGCCGGTAGTGGGCGGCTCTAGGCCGGCGAGGATTTTCATGAGGGTGGACTTGCCGGCGCCGTTAGGGCCGACGAGCGCCACGTGCTCACCGCGGTAGAGTTTGAGGTCGATGTCGCTGTAGATGTGCTTGTCGCCGTAGGACTTGGAGACGCCCTCTAGGCCAACGACCATATCGCCGGAGCGTGGCGGATCGGGGAACTTAAAGTCGATGTGCTTGTGGCCCTCAGGCAGGATGACGAGCTCCTTTTTGATCTGTTCGATCTTGCGGATGCGCTCCTGGGCCTGGGCGGCCTTGGTGGGCTTGTAGCGGAACTTGTCGACAAAGACCTGCATGTGGGCGATGTCGCGCTCCTGGGCGGCGCGCTTGGCGCGCATTTGCTCCAGGTTGTCCTCACGCTGCTTAAGGTAGCTGCTGTAGTTGCCGGTGTAGGTGGTTACGCGGCGGTTCTCGAGCGCGGCGACGTGGTCGACGCAGGCGTCCATAAAGGCGCGGTCGTGGCTGACGATGAGGACGGCGCCGTCGTAGTTGGCGATAAAGCCGCGCAGCCACTGGACGCTCTCGAGGTCCAGGTGGTTGGTGGGCTCGTCCAGCAGCAGCAGGTCGGGATGGCGCAGGAAGAGCTTTGCCAACGCGATGCGCATCTGCCAGCCGCCGGAGAACTCGGAGCACGGGCGCTCAAAGTCGGTGACCTTAAAGCCCAGGCCGGACAGGATCTTGCGGGCGTTACTCTCGAGCTCGTAACCGCCCAGATGCTCAAAGCGGTCCTGGACCTGGCCGTACTCGTTGAGGAGGGCGTCGACGTCCTTGCCCTGCTCGGAGAGCTCGGTGATCTGGGCCTGCAGCTCGTTGGCGCGCTCGCCCATGCGGCGGATTTCCTTGGCAGCGGCCATGACCTCGGCGAGGATGGTGGTGTCCTTTTTCTCCAGGTTGGTTTCCTGCTCTAGGTAGCCTACCTGGCAGTCCTTTGCGTACTGGACCTGGCCGGAGTCTGGGCTGTCGATGCCCATGATGATCTTGAGCATGGTGGTTTTGCCGGCGCCGTTGGGGCCCACGAGCGCGAAGCGCTCGCCGGGGTTGATCTGGAAGGACGCGCCGCTAAAGAGGACGCGCGCGCCGAAGCTTTTTTCGATCTTGTCGACCAGGAGGATCATGGTGCCGCCTTTGACCTTGTGTGCCTATATGAAAAAAGGCCCCAACTTACGTTGGAGCCTCATTCAATGCTCGGGTGGAGACGAGGGGGATCGAACCCCTGACCTCTTGACTGCCAGTCAAGCGCTCTCCCAGCTGAGCTACGC